>OLQO01000189.1_pt1 | contig 62405 bp, 55 predicted proteins | sample 1672281 | NCBI WGS metagenome assembly OLQO01 (sample SAMEA3136667, study PRJEB25190) | human gut metagenome | biome: human gut; feature: human-associated habitat; material: faeces | place: Austria | collected 2013
TGTATTATCACCTATTAGTTTGATAAGTGATTTAGAGGCGCTTATCATTCCATCACTACCGTATCCATAAATAAGCATTTCTTGGGCATTGTTTATTTTATAATTTTGAATTTCAAGGCTAAGATGCGTTACATCGTCGTTAATTCCAATGACAAAATTATCTCTAGGATTATCTAACATATCATATACGGCTTTTATTTGAGCTGGGGTTGTGTTTTTACTTGATAGTCCATATCTTCCACCTACGATCGAAATATTTTTATTTTTTAAGGCGTTAGAAATATCTAAGTATAATGGTTCTCCTCCACTTCCTGGTTCTTTAGTTCGATCTAATACAGCAATTTTTTCAACTGTATCTGGTAGAACGTTAAGTAGGTATTTTGAACTAAATGGACGATATAGATGCACTTCAATTAATCCAATGTTTTCTTTACTATCTGTTATATATTCTTTAATTGTATCTGTTACTGATCCCATTGCTACTATTATTTTTTTGGCGTTTTTACTTCCATAATAGTTAAATGGTTTATAGTTAGTATTAGCTTTTTCATTTATTTTTTCCATGTATTCGTTAACAATATCTGGTAGTTGTTCATAATATTTATTTCTTACTTCCATATTTTGAAAATAAATATCATCATTTTCATTAACGCCTCTTGTTACAGGATGAAGAGGGTTTAGAGCTTTATTTCTAAATCTATTTAATGCTTCATAATCGATTAGTTCTTTTAAATCTTCTTGTTCTAATACTTCAATTTTATTTATTTCATGACTTGTTCTAAATCCATCAAAAAAGTGAAGGAATGGTAGACTTGATTTTATAGCTGAAAGATGAGCAACAGCTGACAAGTAGGCTGCATCTTGTACTGATGATGATGCTAACATGGCAAATCCAGTCATACGAGTTGCATAAATGTCTTGATGATCTCCAAAAATTGATAAGGCATGGGTAGATAAACTACGGGCTGCTACATGGATTACTCCTGGTAACATTTCTCCAGCTATTTTATACATATTAGGAATCATTAAAAGTAGTCCTTGACTTGCTGTAAAGGTTGTTGTTAATAGTCCTGCTTGAAGTGATCCATGAACCATTCCGGCTGCTCCAAGTTCACTTTGCATTTCAACTACTTTTACTTCATCATTAAAAACATTTAGACGATGGTTACTACTCCATTCATCTAAATGTTCAGCCATAGGACTTGAAGGTGTTATAGGATATATTCCAGCAACTTCTGTAAACATGTATGCTGTATAGCTACAAGCTTCATTTCCATCTATAGTCATTATTTTTTTCATATAACCACTCTTTTCATCATATCTATTAATAGTATATAGGAATTTTATGCATTTATAAAGTCTTTAGTATAAAATTCACATTTTTTTCCAAAATAATAAAAAAAGCTTGATTTTGATTAGTATTTTTGGTATTATTATATTGCTTATGGCGAGATAGCTCAGTTGGCTAGAGCAATCGGTTCATACCCGATAGGTCGAGGGTTCGAATCCCCCTCTCGCTACCAAGAGGAAATCTGCTCGAACTTTTATGTTTGAGCTTGATATACGACTAATCCGAAAGGATTAGTTTTTTTGTGTTTACAGAAAAACATCCAAAAGAAAGGATGTGGATCTAGTGGTAAATATTATTAAAGAAGAATTGCCAATGGAAGAACAATTAAGAAAGAAGCTCAATATAATATGTGATTTTGCAAATGTAAAACCGACAATTATTAATTGGTAATATAAGAAAGATAGATAGAACAAATTTAACTTATATTGAACCTAATAAAATTATTATTAAAGATAAAACTTTCTTAATATTTAATTATTCTAATGAAGTCTTTATTGAAAATTTATCTAATAAGATTAAATTATCTGAATTTGAAGATTATTTAAAAACTATCTAAATACTACTATTCCCTAATCAGGAAATTGACAAATTAATGCTTTAAGTATATTATATAAAGCCAATGAAAGAGGTATTCTCTAGAAATGGAGGTACACCGATGATTAAAAACAAAGATAAAATAAAAATGCATAATATTGAATTAATTGAGGAGTCAGTAGTATTTAGACTTTACTAGATACTATTGTCTCCTCTTTTTTAGTAAAAGGAGTTGAGATTTAATGAAAGATGAAGAAAGAATATGTGGCTTATATTTAAGAGTATCGACTGAAGATCAAGCAAAAGAAGGATTTAGTTTACCAGAACAAAAAGAGAATAAATTAAGAAAAATATATTCTAAAGTTTTAATAACTTCATTTAAAGGTAAAAATAATTCTTCTTCTATACTATTAAATAACATTCGTGCTAATCTTACTGATAAATTAGAATTAACAAATAGTTTTATAACAAGTGAAAAAGAATTGAAACAAAAAATTGATAAAAAAACCGAAAAATTATATTTAGATATTATTAATTATTTTTTTAATAATGATGATTTAAAATTTAGAGTTATTGTTATTGATAAAACAAAATTAGACCATGAAAAATATAATCAAACTGAAAATGAATTCTATCACAAGACATATTATGAAATGTTAAAATATATTATTATTCCAGGTAATTCATATAATATCTATCCTGATATAAAAGATACTAATTCATATTATTATCATCAAGTAATGCTTGATTATTTAAGAATTAAAATGTCAGATACAAATAAAAAGACTATAAAAAAAGTTCAACCAATTAGATCTTATGAAGCACCAATACTACAAATTAATGATATTTTGATTGGAACATTATCATATTATTATAGGAATCTTTCTGGTAATAGTGTAAAGCTAAATATTATTAATGAAATTAAAAAATTATATCAAAATGATTTCGATACTTCATCATATTATAGTAATACAAAATTTAATATATTTATTTGGAGATCAAGAGATGATATTGACTAAAAATAAATGGAATGAAAATTAAAGTGTTTACTACACCATTTGAAGATAATAGAATGCAAGGATTCTTTCATCTGACTACTAAAACGCAGAAAAATTTTGGAATAAAAATTAGAATGAAAGAACCTCGTGCATATTTTATTAATTATGTTGCTCCAATGATAAAAAATTATTTAAATTGTTCAACTTGTGATGATTTAGAATGTAGTAAAATAAAAGTATGGACTGCTCCATATAAAAATACTAAAAGAACTAAACTATTATATAGTGATGATTTACATAGTTATATAATAATTCTTGAGAAAAATAAAAATGATATGTACATAATTAGTTCATATTTAATTGATGAGCCAGGATATTTGCAGAATGTATTAAAAGAATATAATAAATACAAAAAAGTCTCTTAAATCAAAATTAAGAGGCTTTTCATTTTAGTATAAACAGATAACGCAACTAATAAAAGTTGCGTCTCCAGGACTCATATAACCCTTGATCATTGAGTAATTAAATTGTAGCACAAATTATATTTAAAGTCAATCCATGGACATTTTGTACTACATTATATAGCATTCCCGTTATTAATTAATTATGTATAATAACATTATTATTTTGTTTTAACTTTAGCAGAATTAATTATTTTTAAGCTTTCGGCAATTTGAGGTTCTAACTCTTTTATTTCATCAAGTGAATAGTATTCTTTACCAGTATGTCCTTCAACATAATCACTTACTTCAGTAAGACAAACTTGATAATTATTTTCTATTAAATATTTATAATATTCTTCATTATATGTTGTACTTATACCATCAGAATAAACAATCATATTTTCATTTGGCAAATCATATAACTCAACATGACTTCCTAAACCACCTAAAATATTTCTTATATAATATATGTATTCACTTACTTCATATGTTTCTTTATTGAAAAGTAAATATACATTTGCACTATTATATAATTTTACTGCTTCACCATTTTGCATTACATATTTATAATAATCATCTACATTTGAATATTCAGAAGAAATAGAAACATGTTTAGGAACTCCATTTTCATCTTTATTACTAGTACAACTAGCAGTTCCAAGCATTACACCAGCTAATCCTAATGCTAATAATCTTTTCTTAATTTCTATTAATTTGTTTTTGTCCATATATATCCCCCCAAAAAACAAAAGTCAAGATATATTATAGCAAAATTAATTTAAAAATCAACTTTTTTTCCTAAATTTATAGGTTAATCTTTATTAATTTAAAAAATTATGTTATTATTATAGTGATTAGTTGTTTATCAACTATTCCTAAGGTTTCGGATATACTATTTGTCCGTACCATATGAATAATTAAAGGACTTGTAAAAAGTCTTTTTTTATGTTATTATGTATTCAGCAAGAACATTTGCATAAAATAAAAAAAGGGAACATTCAGTTCGACAAGTTGAATGTCTACCCATAATTGTTGTTAGACACTTATCTTTGCAGATGAGTGTCGTTTTTTATTAACATAATGTACTACTTCAAAATAATGAAGAGTAAAGCTATTAATAAGATGATAATAATGATTAAAGAAGAAATTAAAAAATCTTTCTTTCCCATATATCAATAACCTCCTCTCTAAATAGAGTAGAGGTAGACACTCAACAACTGAACATTCCTATCCTTATTATAGCAAACGTTTGTTCTTAAATCAACAAATTTATGTTAATCAAATAAAACTATAATTCGTGATAAATTAGATAGCTAAATTTGAACTGTAAAAGTTCAAGTTTTTATTATTAACTAAATTTGTGGTATAATCAAGATGTAAGTATATTAAGGAGATAAATATGAAAGAACCTTTACTATATAGAATTACAAGACCAATAATTAAAGTTTTATTTAATTTTGTCTACCGACCTACCTATATAGGTTTAGAAAATATTCCTGAAAATAAAGCCTGTATTTTAGCTGGAAATCATACAAATTATCTGGATTGTCTACTTTTAATTTCAGCAACCAAAAGAACAATTCATTTTCTTGCTAAAGACGATTTGTCAAAAGGAGTTAAAAAAATAATTTTTAATAATATGGGAATTATTGCTGTAAATAGAAAAAAACATGATGGTAAATCACTTAAAATAGCCTGTGATTTTTTAAAGGAAAATAAAGTTATTGGAATTTTTCCTGAAGGTACAATAAATAGAACTGATGATACTATAATGCCTTTTAAAATTGGAGCTGTTAAAATGGCAAATGATACATCTTCGTATATTGTTCCTTTCACAATTAAAGGAAAATATAAAATTTTTAGAAAAACAGTTATACTTCAAATATATAAACCATATAAAGTTAAAGATGATTTAAATATTGAAAATGAAAAATTAATGAAAAAAATAAAAAAAGAACTGGAGGCAATATAATGGGAATATTTAATACCAAATTATTTCGTTTTTTCGGTTTTAAACAAAAACCTAATGCACCTTGGAATAAGTATTATAATAAAGAAGATATGGATTTGAAAATTCCTAATACTTCTTTATATCAATATTTTTTAGATAGTATACAAAATCATTCTAATTTAAATGCTATAGATTATTATGGAACTAAAATTACTTATAAACAATTATCAGATAAAATTGATGATTGTGCGAACTCCTTTTTAAGTTATGGTATTAGAAAAAATGATGTTGTAACAATTTGTATGCCAAATACACCAGAAGGTATAATTGCTTTTTTTGCCTTAAATAAAATTGGGGCTATTTCTAATATGGTTCATCCATTATCAAGTGAAAATGAAATCAAAAAAACTTTAATTGATACATCTAGTGTTATGTTAGTTTTAATTGATATGGATTATAAAAAAGTTAAAAATATTATAAACGAAACAGAAGTTTATAAAACAATTATTGTTAGGCCAAATAATTCAATGCCTTTCTTTATGAACTTAGGATATTCGATTACAATGGGTTATAAAACAGAGTTACCACGAAGAGATAAAAATTATATTCTATGGAATGATTTTATCAAGGATGGTAAAAATTATAATAAAAAAAATTACAAATATGTTGGTAAAAAAAATACACCTGCTGTTATGTTACACAGTGGTGGATCAACTGGTAATCCTAAGGCTATTGTTCTTTCTAATGGTAATTTTATTACTTTAGTCGAACAAGCAAAAATTGTCTTTGATGAATTAGAAGTTGGGGATAAATGTTTATCTATTATGCCCATTTTTCACGGATTTGGTTTAGGTGTATGTGTTTATACTCCTTTATGTGTTGGAGCTGAATGTATCGTTCTACCTCAGTTTAAACCGAATGAATTTGGAAAGTTACTAAATAAGTATAAACCAGAATTTGTTATAGGTGTACCTACTTTATTTGAAGCTTTATTAAAAACAGAAAAACATGAAAAATTAAAAATGAATTACTTAAAATATGTTATTTCTGGTGGTGATACCTTAAAAATAGCAATGGAAAATAAAATTAATAATTTTTTAGCAGATCATGGAGCAAACACTAGAATTATTCAAGGATATGGTATGAGTGAATCTTTAGCAGCTATTGCTTTAGGATTTAAAAACATTGTTAAAAAGGGATATATTGGTGTTCCTTTTCCTGGGTGCTATATCGGGATATTTTCACCTGATGATAAAGAAGTACCATATGGTACTGAGGGTGAGATTTGTGTTAGTGGACCAAATGTTATGTTAGGATATTACAACAATGAAAAAGAAACTAACTTAGCGCTTCATATTCATGAAGATGGTAATGTATGGCTACACTCTGGTGATTTAGGAATAATGGATGAAAATGGTTTTATAAAATATACAAGTAGATTAAAAAGGCTTATTATTTCATCTGGTTACAATGTTTATCCAAGTCAAATTGAGGCCTTAATTGAGACCCATCCTGCTGTTATGCTTTGTAGTGTTGTTGGTATTGCTCATCCTTATAAAATTGAGGTTCCTAAAGCTTTTATTGTTTTAAATAAAGGTTATAGAAAAAGTGATGAATTAATTGAAGAATTAAAAAAGATGTGTGCGAAAAATTTACCAAAGTATGCTAAAGTACATGAATTTGAATTTAGACGTTCTCTTCCTAGAACGATGGTTGGTAAGGTTGATTTTAGAAAATTACAAGAAGAAAATATGAAGAAAAGGTTAGAAGATAGTGATGAAAAATAAGCAGTTTAAAGGAGAATTTGGATATAAACTATTAACTCCTATTATGAGGGTATTATTTAGAATATATTATAATCCAAAGATCATTAACAAAGAAGTAATTCCAAAGGATGGCCCTATCTTAATTGTTGGAAATCATAAACATATATATGATCAATGTTTGACTATTATGGCAACTAAAAGACCTATTCATTATATGGCTAAAAAAGAGTATTTTGAAGGTAAATTAGCTTGGTTTTTCAAGTTTGTTGGTTGTATTTGTGTGAATCGTAATGGCAATGATAAAGCAGCTAAAAATTATGCAATTGATATTTTAAAAAATAATGGTGCGATTGGTCTTTTTCCTGAAGGTACCAGAAATAAGACTAGTAAATTGTTACTACCTTTTAAATTCGGTACCGTTTCAATGGCTCAAAAAACAAATGCCACTATTATTCCTTTTGGTATTATTGGTAATTATAAATTCAGAAGTAAAAACTTAACTATTAAATATGGTACTCCTTTCAAGGTCAATGATCTTACTTTAGAAGAAGCTAATAATAAATTATACAATGAAGTAAAAAGTTTAATAACAAAGTAAAGCCAGGGTAATCCTGGCTTTTAAAATTCTTTATCAAATCGTGCTAGTTCATTTACTTTTTTTAAAGCAAATATATATATTATTACTGAATATATTATATATATTATTTGATATTTATTAGTTAATATACTTAACATATAATCACTTGTTCCATGTATTACTATTGGTGCTATTAACGCCATATATCTATAATACATACTTCTTGATTCTTTTTCTTTTTTTCCTTTACTTATATAGTATCCCATTATTATCCCATAGCTTGCATGCATTGGTATTGTTAATATACTTCTTATTAAACTTAGTATTACGCCATTTCCTATTCCATATTCTATTCCTTCCATTAAGGCAAATCCTAAACTTATACTTGTACTATATATTATTCCATCGTACATATAGTTATAGTTTTTATTTCGGTATATCATTAGGTTTAATATTATATATTTTATACTTTCTTCTATAAATGCTATTTGTCCATAACATATTAGTATTCTTGCATACCAATTTTTATTTACTACTTCTTCTTTTATTTCTGGTATTTTTTCGGTTATTATATTCCATGCTTCTCGACTTAAATAGACACTTATTACTCCCATTATTATCATTAATACTATTAATATTATTGGTTCTTTTTCTATTTTATCCCTTTCATATATATATATCATTATTAGTAATATATTTATTATTATTAGAAGGATTGTTATTATACTTTGTATCATTATTTTTTAAAAGGTTAATCCTTGATTAACCTTTTTTTATTCCTTCTTTTGTTATTGTTCTCTTACATTTTGTTCCTTCTAAGTTATATCCTGCTGGGCATGTATAAGTAATAGTTTTTTCTTTACTGTTATTTTTGATACATTTATTTCCACTTAATGTATATCCTTGTTCACATACGTATCCTGGTGTACCTGTTGGTGCCTTTGTTGTAATTCTTTCACATTTATCTATTTCTTTATTGTAACTATATCCATTTCCACATATATGATTTACTATCAGATTAGCTGTTTCTATTTTAGTTCCTGTTCCATCTCCATTTGATACATATCCGTTTCCACATATATATGATTTAGTTGGTTCTTTTACACAAGCGCCTGATACAATAGTCTTATATCCATCCGAACATTTTTCAATATTCTTCGTTTTTCCTTTCTCTGTGCGACAAAATTCCATTCTTGCATATCTATATCCTTTATTATAATTTTGTTTTATCATTTTTCCAGATGGAAAATCTTTAATTAGCTCAGTAAGCTTTACTGATCCTGTATGCATAAATACTCCTTTTGAACATTTTTTATTAGGAAATTGTGACTTTGTTACAACAGACGCAACCCAACTTTCAGAAAAATTTTTATTGGCGTTTATTTGAACTTTATAACATTTTCCTCCATTTACTTCATACCCACTTGGACATTTTTTATACGCACACAAACCATTCCAAAAACTAGTAGAATTTGAAACATACTCTCCTTTCCCAGGACAAGTATATTTCAAAAAATCACATTTAGCTGTTTTTCTGTTTTCGCATCTTTCACCATTTCTTGTATACCCCGAAGGACATTTTTTCAACACATCAGCTGTTGCTTCTTCTCTCAATTCACATTGTCCACTTCCGGCATTATATGTATATCCCGACTCACAATTTGCTTGATAAGTTGCATTAATTATTTCATTTTTTTCACAACTTCCATTTATTTCAGTATATCCTGTTTCACATCCACTTGTTGGTGTTGCATCTATTTCTTCTGTTTTTTGACATTCTGTTCCATTTTGTATATAACCTTCTTCACATGTATATTCTTCAGTTAATTCAAATATACTATTACTCATTAATTTTACAAATGGTATTTTATCTCTATTTATTATTACCAGTATTATTCCTATTACAAATATTACTATTACACTTATCACTACTATCTTTTTTTTATTTTCTTTTTTATCCATAACCTAAATCCCTACTTTACTTAATTTCTTTTTTACTATTATTATTGATGTCAATACGCCTAATAATCCTAAGCTATATAATTTTAATTTATCTCCTGTTTCTGGATTTTCAACCTTAACTTCTTCATTTTGTTGTTTTATCAATTCTTGTTTTTCTTCCTCTGTTAATTCCCTTGTCACTTTTACTTCATACTCTTCATCATCTACAACAATTTTAATATTATTTTCGCCCTTATTTAAAACTATATTATAATAACCATTTGTTTCTTGGCCTAATCCCGTTATACTACTTCCATTTTTAACAAGAACTCTAACTTTTATTTCATCCTTTGTTGTTACTATATTTTGTATATTTTCAATATCTATTTTTTTATCATCTATTTCTAAGTATAATAATTTTTTTGTTTGTTCTGATATATTTAATTGTTTTGAAACAGTTACAGACGATGAAACACCATCTAAATTATTTATAGAAAAACTTATATTTTTACTTCCAGCCTCTGTTACTTCTAATTCAATAGTTCCAAGTTCTGTTTCACCTGTTACTTGATTTGTATTTTCAAATGTTAATTTTCCTGTTGTTCCTAGTGTTGTTGGTCTTACTATTTTCCATCCTTGACTTTCATTGGATTCTGTATATTGACCTAATTTTATTCCGCTATCAAAATTATAATCTAATTCTATTTTTTTACTTCCTTCTAAATTTGCTTTTAAACTACATTTTGTTATTCCTTGACTTTCATTAGTACATTCTAGTTTTAATTCTGCTGCTGATACAGTACCTATCCCTACTAAAGTCATTACAAATACAAACATTATTTTTCTCATATCTACATCTCCTATCCTGATTTTAGAATATCATACCCAATTTATAAACACAAGTATTTACATCGTAAAAAGACATAATTTTACATTTTTTTACTTATTTTTCAATATATCAAAAAAAAACATGAAAATTTTTTTCATGTTTTTTAACTATTTAATTTCAATTAATTTTTTAGTTTCTTCTTCAGTTTTTTTAGGAATAGATATCTTTAAAATACCATTTTCAAAAGATGCTTCAATATTTTCTTCATCAATTTCACCTAAATAAAATGATCTTTGATATTTTCCATAAAATTTTCTTTCACGACGAAGATATTTTTTATCTTCATTTTCCTCTTCATTCTTTTCAGCAGTAACAACTAAGTTACCTTTATTAATTTCAATATTAATATCTTCCTTATTAAACCCAGGAATATCCATTTCTATATTAATATTATTATCCTTTTCATAAATATCACATTGCATCTTTTTATCATTATCCATACTATCTAAAAAATTATTGAAAAATACTTCACTTGGTAACATAAACATCTTCCTTTCTATTTTGAAATTAAATCACAAATTAAATTAGAGATTTCAGTAGGATTATCAATAGATAAGCCTTCTATTAATCTAGCTTGTGCATAAATAATTTTTGTATACTCTTTTAATTTTTCTTTATCATTTTTATATAAATCCTCTAATTTTTTAACAATTGGATGATTTTTATTAATTTCCAAAATGGTCTTAGCTTTAACCTTATCATCAGTTGGCATAGCATTCATAACTTTCTCCATTTCAACTGATATCTCACCTTCGTTTGTTAAACAAACAGGATGTTTTTTAAGTCTATCCGTATATCTTACTTCTTCTACTTCACTATTTAAATCTTCCTTCATTAAATCAAACATTTTTTTAGCTTTTTCATTTGTTTTTTTCAATTTTTCTTTTTCTTCATCTGTACTTAAATCTAAATCTTTTGAACAAATATTAACAAATTTCTTTTGTTCATATTCCATAATAGTTTTAACAACAAACTCATCAATATAATCAGTTAAATACAAAATGTCATAACCTTTATCTTTAACAAGCTCAACTTGTGGTAATAAATCTATTTTATCAATTGTTTCGCCACAAGCATAATAAATACTATCTTGTTCTTTTGACATTTTATTCAAATACTCTTTTAAAGTTACAAATTGTTTTTCTTTTGAAGAATAGAATAATAATAAATCTTTTAATTTATCTTTATTTAAGCCATAATTATCATAAACTCCAAACTTGATTTGACGTCCAAAATTATCAAAGAATTTTTTATAATTTTCACGATCATTTGCAAGCATTTTTTCAAGTTCACTTTTAATTTTGTGCTCTATATTTTTAGCAATAATACCAACATTTTTATCTTGCTGTAACATTTCTCTTGAAATATTTAAAGATAAATCTTGACTATTAACAACTCCTTTTACAAAGTTAAAATAATCAGGAAGTAAATCAGGACATTTATCCATTATAAGAACATCATTTGCATATAATTGTAATCCCTTTTCATATTCCTTGGAATATAAATCAAAAGGTGTATGACTTGGAATATATAAGATAGCATTATAACTACATAGTCCTTCTACAGATGTATGAATAACTTTCATAGGTTTTTCATAATCATAAAAACGTTCTGTATAAAAGTTATTATATTCATCTTCAGTTATATCTTTTTTATCCTTTTTCCAGATAGGTAGCATACTATTTAAAGTATCATCTTCTAACACTGTTTCATATTCATCTTTGCTATCTTTTTTCAAAACACGGTTTTCAACTTCCATAACAATTGGATATCTAATATAATCAGAATACTTTTTAACAATCATTCTAATTTTATATTCTTCCAAGTATTCACTATATTTTACATCATCACTATCATCTTTTAAATGAAGCTTTATAATCGTTCCAACTTCATCTTTAGAACTTTCTTCTATTGTATATCCATCTTCGCCAGTTGATTTCCATTTATATGCTTTATTATTTCCATAAGCTTTTGATATAACTTCAACATCATCACTAACCATAAATGCTGAATAAAAACCAACACCAAATTGTCCAATAATATCTACATCGTTTTGATTTGCATTTTCTTCTTTGAATGATAAAGAACCACTTTTAGCGATTGTTCCTAAGTTATTTTCTAACTCTTCTTGATTCATTCCACAACCATTATCAGATATAGTGATTGTTCTATCTTTCTTATCTACATCAATTCTAATTTTAAAATCATCTTTATTTAATTTTATTTTTTTATCAGTTAATGACTTATAATATAATTTATCAATTGCATCACTTGCATTTGATATTAATTCTCTTAAAAATATATCTTTATTCGTATAAATTGAATTTACCATTAAATTTAATAATTTCTTTGATTCTGCTTTAAATTGTTTCTTTTTCATTTTAGCCTCCTTTAATCATTAACTAATTATGTTATACCACTGTCTTTAGCACTTGTCAAGAGTGAGTGCTAAAAAACATATTTTCACACAATTAAAAAAAGATTTGAAATTTCAAATCTTAATAGTTATTAGCTTTTCTCTCAAAATATGATTGTGGATGAGAACATACTGGACAAACTTCTGGAGCACTATCTCCAAAATGAATATGACCACAATTACGACAAATCCACATTGTAGGTACTTCATTATTAAATACTTTTTCATTTCGAACATTTTCTAATAATTTTCTATATCTTTCTTCATGTTCCTTTTCAATTTTCCCAACACTTTCAAAAAGAAATGCTATATGATCAAAACCTTCTTCTTTTGCTTCTTTAGCAAAGGCTTCATACATATCAGTCCACTCATAATTTTCACCTTCAGCTGCTGCTAATAAGTTTTCTTCAGTTGATTTAATTTGACCACCATTTAATAACTTAAACCACATTTTAGCATGTTCCTTTTCATTATTAGCTGTTTCTTCAAAAATAGCAGCGATTTGTTGATAACCTTCTTTTTTAGCTTTACTTGCAAAATAAGTATATTTATTTCTTGCTTGTGATTCACCAGCAAAAGCATTCATTAAATTTTGTTCTGTTTTACTTCCTTTTAATTCCATATTATCCCTCTTTCTTATTTGTGCAATTACTACATTCTCCTATGAATACAATATCATGATAATAAACAATATTGTGATATTTTTTTTCCACAATTTTATTTAAATCTTTAAAATTAGAACTATCAATATCAAACACTTTCTTACACTTATCACAATAAAAATGATAGTGTTTTAATAAAGTCTTATCAAAACGATCACTTCCATTTGGCATTGAAATCTTTCTTATTTTTTTTAACTCTACTAATAAATTAAGATTTCGATAAACAGTTCCTAAACTTATATTAGGAATTTGTTTTTTTACTTCTTGATATACCATATCAGCACTTGGATGTTCACAACTATTTGATACTATTTCTAAAATTATATCTCTTTGTTTTGAATGATTCATATTTCACCTCAAAAATAGTAATAATTACTAATTTAAGTTTAATATATTTTTTTTATTAAGTCAATAGAAAAATAGGAATTGTTCCTATTTTTTACACTTTTATTTTTTTATTTTTCATCTCAATATGAATTCTTTGAACAATAGCTAATGAACAAATCAGAGCAATTGTAAATGAACCACCGTAACTCAAAAATGGTAGTGGAACACCTGTTAGAGGCATAACACCAAATAAACCACCTAAGTTAACAAGAACGTGAAGAAATATATACACAGCAACACCAAGTGAAATATATCTTCCTCTTACAGTATTAGCATTCGCACTTATTTTTAAAATACGATAAAGAATAATAATATAACAAATAAAGATAACTGATGAAACTAAAAAACCATATTCCTCAGCTATTATAGCAAAAACACTATCTGTATGTGATTCTGGTATATATGAAATTTGTTTACTTTTTCCTATTCCTACACCTAATAGACCACCATCATTTATGGCAATAAAACCATTACATATTTGATATCCTCCTGCCTCATAATCAGAGCATGGATCAAAAAAATCAAAACGACTTAATTGTGTTTTAGTAAGAATTGAACCATTTTTAGAAATAACAATAATACAAGCTATAATTATTAAAATTATTCCCAATACAACCGTTCTTAACTTATCAATACGAAGAATTGGACTAGACATAAAAAGTACTACAAAAATCAAAAATAGGATAATAGTTGTACCTAAATCTTTTTGTAAAAATACGATAATAGGAAATAGGCAACCAACAAATAAAATAATTCCAATAAAATCATAATGGTTTATTTTTTTATTACGAAGTTTTGATAAAAATTTTTCAAATAAAAGTGATACACAAACAATCATTATCGGTTTTGAAAATTCACTTGGTTGAAATGAAAATATTCCAAAATTAATCCAGTTATAAGATCCCTTTTGAACAGTTCCATAAAGTGACAAATAAATTAAGGCTACAGTTATACCTATATAACAAAAAGCGCCATATGCATGATACTTTTTAGTAGGAACTGTAATAATTATTAAAGTTAATATAAAACCTATTATTAAGAAAAGTGCTTGTTTATAAAAATAGCCATATAGTGAAGTATTATATCTTACTACAACCGCTTTTGATGATGCATTAACAATATTAAGTAAACCAAAAACAAATAGTAATAAACTTACCATTAGTAATGTTTTATCCATATCTTTAAAACTATTTTTTAATTTTTTAATCATCTTATCACCTTAGTATTTATCTATCATATAATATACTAGATATATCATATCATATATTTTTATATCGCTCAAATAAATTTTTTAAATAGGTTTTTTTTATTAACAAAATCAAATTTGGTTAATAAAATATATTAGGCCTAGATAGGAGGGTGTTTATGTATTACTATGGTGGATACCAAGGATATGGTAACGGATGCTGCAATACTGGATATAGCGGAGGATACGGTTATGGTGCCGGATACGGTGCTGCTATAATATTAGTTTTATTTATATTATTAGTAATCATAATTGGTGCCAGATCTTGGGGTGTTTAATGCACAAATAAAAAGAGTTTTTTAACTCTTTTTATTTATATTCTTTAATAATCTTTATAATTCTATCTACTTCTTCTTTTAAAATAGAATATTTTTCTTTAAAAATTTTTCACCATATTCTAACTGAAATTTTTCTAAATCAGTTAGCTATTCTTATACTAACCCCCGCCTTTTAAATTACTGCATATACTGTCTTTAAATAAGTCAATGATTTTATACATGTATATTTTAAATTTCTCTAGAAATATGATAAAAGAATAAATATGTATTCATTTACTTATTCAACAAGTCGTGATAAAATAAGTACATATGGAGTTGATTTTATGTTTAAAAAACTTAATATATTAGATGAAAAGGATAAAAGACTAAGACAAATAAGTAAAGATGCTACTTTCCCACTTAGTGAAAAAGAACAAAAACTTATTGAAGATGCCGTTACACATCTTACCTATAGTCAAATTGAAGAATACGAAAAAAAATATGATTTACGCCCTGGAATGGGACTTGCCTTTCCACAACTTGGAATTAATAAAAGAATAATTGTTATCGTTGATGAATATGATGAAGGAAAATTTGATAACTACATCGTTATAAACCCTGTTATTGTTAGTAATTCAAAAGAAATAATAGCAGCTGATGCTGGTGAAGGATGCTTAAGTGTCAATCGTGAGGTAGAAGGACATGTTCCAAGATATGCAAGAGTTACTGTTGAAGGATTTGATACAGAAGGAAATAAAATAAAAATAAGAGCTAGAGAAGAATTATCTATCGCCTTTCAACACGAAATTGATCACTTAAATGGTATTTTATTCTACGATAGAATCGATAAAAATAAACCTTTCTTCAGTGAAAATGAAATTAGATTAATTTAGGAGGAAACAATGAAAAAAGTAATATTTAAAATTGTTGCATTAGTATTTGTATCATGTTTGTCGTCAATTTTTATATATAATCACGTTATGAAAGCAAAAGAAGTTGATATTAATGAAGATATTTTAGTTCATCAAAATAATTTAGAAACAAATTTTCTACAAGACACAAAACATACATTTGATGATCCAAAAATTATTTTAAACCCATATGAAATTTCACCTTTAACAGCCCTAGTAATATTTGAAACTAATGATTCTACATCTATTACAGTTACAATTAAAGGAAAAGATGAAAATTCAACAATAACTAATACATTCTCACCAAGAAAAGTACATATTTTACCAATCTATGGATTATATGCTGATACTGATAATGAAGTTATAATAAAATATGGAAAAAAAGAAAAGACACTTCACATTAAAACAGATAAACTACCTGATGACTTTAGTAAAGCCGAAGACGTATATAGTAATAAAGACGAACTAGGAAACGAATTATACTTCGTTACACCATCATCTAATGGATATACAGCTGCCTATGATGTTAATGGTGATGTTAGATGGTATTTAACAGAAAAATTTATTTGGGATATCAAAAAACTAGACAATGGTAACTTGCTACTAAGTAGTAATAGATTAATTAACCCACCATACTATATGACTGGTTTAGCAGAAATGGACTTACTTGGAAAAATATACTATGAATATTCACTTCCAGGAGGATACCATCATGATGTCTTCGAAATGGGAAATGGGAACTTCTTGGTAGCAAGTGATGACTTTGAATCTGGTAGAGTTGAAGATTATGTTGTTGAAATAGATAGAAACACAGGAGAAATAGTTAAAAAAATCGATTTAAAGAAAATCCTTCCTGTTGATAGTGGAAATAACGTTTATACTACAGATTATGATTGGTTTCATAACAATGCTGTTTGGTATGATAAAAACACTAACTCTATAACATTATCAGGACGTCATAAAGATGCCGTTGTTAACATTAATTATGACACCTTAGAGCTTAACTGGATCTTAGGAGACAAATCTAATTGGAATAAAAAATATCATAAATACTTCTTTGAAAAAGATGATGATACAGAATGGCAATGGGCACAACATGCTGCAATGATTTTACCAAATGGTAATGTATTCTTATTTGATAATGGTAATAACCGTTCTAAAACTAAAAAGAACGCTATTAGCGCGGAAGATAATTATAGTCGTGGTGTTATATATGATATCAACACTTCAAATATGAAAGTAAAACAAATATGGGAATATGGTAAAGAATTAGGTAGTGATTTCTACTCACCATATATTTCTGATGTTGATTATATTGAAGATAATCACTATATCGTTCATTCTGGTGGTACCTCATATAAAGATGGTAAAGTTCAAAATGAACCAGCTGGACTTATTGATGTAGATAAATTAAAAAGTACAACTGTTGAAATAAAAAATAATGAAGTTATTTACAAACTAACTCTTCCAACAAATACTTACCGTGTTGAGAAACTAGCTCTATATGATGATGATGAATTCAAAAGTGGTAAAGGTATTAGATTAGGAAATCTTGGTGTAACTAAAACAATTAAAAATAAATCATTACTATTATTTAGTAAAAAAATGAATAAAGAATATAAAAAGCATAATATTAAAATAACTAAAGAAACTGATCGTTTAGTTGTTAATGGTACATTTAAAAAATCTGATAAAGTTGAAATAATTTTAGATAATGTTTTTGATAAAAAAACTTATAACATGGTTATTAGTAAAAAACCTTATACTGCATTATGTGTTGATTTGTTTAGTAAAGATGAAAAGAAAAATGGAATTAATGTTACTAAATATATCAATAGTGTCGGTTTAAATGGACGTTATTATGTATATATTAAAATTAATGGAAAAATATATAAAACAAATAAATTTGTTACATTTTAAAAAGCTTGAAAAAAATCAAGCTTTTTTTAATTAACTTCCATTATATATTTATTTTTAGTTTCACTAATAATTTGAAAACCTAAATTTTTATAAAGTTTAATAGCTTTTATATTGCTTTTTAAAACTTCTAGTTGTGTTTTATTTTTCTTTTGATTGTCTATAAGATTTTTGATAATGTTATGACCTATTCCTAAATTTTGATATTTATCTTTAATATATATTAAATCAAGTAAATACCTGCTATTTTCTTTATAATAAATAACTATACCTATTACTTGATCATTTTTTTTAATTATTTTAGTATCCTTTAAATGTTTATTAACATAATTTGAAATATCTTTTTTAGGTGTTAGTTTTTCTACCATATTGAAAATAAAATCTTTATTATCATCACATGCATCAGTTAAATTAAATTCTTCTAATTTATGATAAGGATTAACATGAACTGTTATATATTCTATTTTCTCTACCTCTTTTTTTAACTTCTTTTCTAACTTATCAACAATCGTATGACACTCTAATAAAGTTAAATCAGGATTCATACTAACTTCCATAGATACTTTATAACAATGTCCAAATTTTAAAATAATTAACTCATCAATTGTTTTTATATCTTTATTATTCAAAATTATTTTTCTAATTTTATTTAAAGTTTCACCTTTTATTTCTTGTTCTCCAAGAATAATACTTATATTTTCTTTTAAAATTAAAAAACCTGTTCTGATAATTAAAATACCAACTATTATTCCGGCTATTTTATCAGAGTATTTAAATACTTCAATATATTTAGAAAAAACGCTAAGAATAGCTGAAATAAATACAACTAAAGAACTAATTACATCAGCTCTACTTTCTTTTCCACTTGCAATTAAAATATTGTTTTCAAGTTTCTTACCTTTTCTAATTATGTATTCTGATAAAAGATATTTTAATGTGATTGTTATTAAACTAACAATTGATACAATTAAAGAAGACATTACAACTTTACTATGCATTGAATTATTAATAATCGTCAATCCTAAAATTATAATGACCATACTTATACCTATACTTGTTAAGTATTCTATCTTACCATGACCATAAGGATGTTTTTCATCGGCTGGTTTTTTAGCCATAATATTTCCTATAATAGCAAAAAAATCGGTCAAAAGATCACTAAAAGAATGAACACCATCAGCAAGTAAGGCACTCGATTTACAAATAAAACCTATAATTATTTTTATAAGTGATAAAAAGGTGTTAGTTATTATACTAACACTCATAACTTTTGTTACATTATTCATGGTTTGCACTTCCTTTATTTTGCTTCACGCCAATTTTTTCCATAAGCTATTTCAACATTAAGAGGAACACTAAGTTCACATACATTTTCCATTATGTCTTTAATGATTTTTTCAATTTTTTCTTTTTCATTATTTGGAACATCAAAAACTAATTCATCATGAACTTGAATAATCATTTTTGTTTGCATTTTTTCTTGTTCTAATTTTTTAGCTATTTCAATCATCGCTTTTTTAATTATATCAGCACTCGTTCCTTGAATTGGTGTATTTAGAGCTATTCTCTCACCACTTTGACGAATCATATAATTCTTATTTTGTAATTCACCAATAGTTCTTTTTCGATTGAATAGTGTTCTAACATATCCATCTTCATAAGCTTTTTTGATTGTATCATCCATATATTGTTTAACGCCTGGATAGGTTTGTAGATAACTATCAATAAATTCTTTGGCTTCTTTTGGTCTAATATGTAGGTTTTCAGATAGACCAAAACTACTTATACCATATATTATTCCAAAGTTAACAGCTTTTGCGATACGACGCATTTTTTTATCAACAAGATCAGTTGGTATTTTGAATATATCTGAGGCTGTTTTAGTATGTATATCTATGTTATCATAAAAGGCCTTTTTTAATGAATCAATATTAGCCATATGTGATAAGATTCTAAGTTCTATTTGGGAATAATCTCCACTCATTATAATTCCATTTTCACTTGGAATAAAAGCTTTTCTAATTAAAGCTCCATATTCATTTCTTATTGGAATATTTTGAAGATTAGGTTCTATTGAAGATAATCTTCCTGTACGTGTTAGAGTTTGGGTATAAATTGTATGAATTTTACCATCCCTACAAATAGCATTTTTTAATCCTTCAACATAAGTTGTATATAATTTATTAATTGTTCGATATTCAATTATTTTTTCTATGATTGGATGTTTTCCTAGCAGTTTATTTAAAACATCTATACTTGTTGAATACCCACTCTTGTTTTTTTTACCATGTGGTAGTTGTAATTTATCAAATAGAATTTCTCCTAATTGTTTTGGAGATGAAATATTAAATTTTTCTCCTGCGTCATTATATATTGATTGTTCTAATAACTCAATTTTAATTTTAAATTCTTCTCCTAGTTTATTTAGTTCATTTTGATCTATTAAAACACCATTATATTCCATATCACCTAAAACTTTAGAAAGGGGCATTTCTATTTCTTCAAATAAATCTAATAGTTTTTCTTCTTTTAATTTTTCTTCAAATATATTTTTAGTTTCATAAATAAATTTAGCTTTCAAAAGAGCTGCTTTGGCTGTTTTTTTAATATCTTCTTCTTCATAAAGAGATTTTGATTTGTTTTTTAAATACATTTCATCATAGAAAGGAATATTATAATTAAAAGAATTGGCTAAATAGCTTATATCTTCTTTAATATTATATTCTAATAAGTAACCTGCTATCATTGTATCAAAATTAGTATTTAATATATTTATATTATGTTTTTTTAAAGCTACATAGTTTTTCTTATAATCATAAGTATATTTTAATTTATCTAAAAAATCATGTTTTTTTTCTAGTATTTCAAAAGGAATATAGAAAGAGTTATCTTCATTATAGATAGCCATTCCAAGTATTTTAGATGAGTGGTAATTCGTACCTAAGATTTCTAGATAATAAGCAGAATCTTTTTGAACATTAATTTCTGATGTATTTTCAATTATTTTAACTTCAATATTATTATCTACCTTTTTTTCTTCTTTTTTTAAAAAGGAATAAAATTCTAGTTCTTTATACATTTCATTTAATTTATCACTATTTTTATTTTTTAATTTAATATCTGGTATAGAAATTTCCATTGGTACTTCTTTATAGATGGTCGCTAAATCATAACTCATATAAGCATTATCTTTATCATTTTCTAATTTTTCGCGCATTTTAGGAGTTAGTTTATCTAAGTTATCATAAACACCATTTAGTGTTTTGTAATCGTGTAAAAGTTTTAAAGCTGTCTTTTCTCCTATTCCTTTAACACCTGGTATATTATCAGAACTATCACCCATTAGAGCTTTTAAGTCAATTATATTGATTGGTTCAATTCCATAAGCCTCTTTAAATGATTTTTCATTGTAACGAATGTAATCTTTTTGTTTTAATAATTTTATATCCACATCATGACTAATTAGTTGTAATAGGTCTTTATCACTACTTACAATTGTTCCAATGAAATCCTCTTCTTCATCACAGTATTTAGCGAATGTTCCTATTATATCATCTGCTTCATAATTATCACATTCATAATATTTTATTCCCATGTTAGTTAAAAGTTCTTTAGCAAGAGGAAATTGAACTTTAAGTTCATCTGGCATTTCAATTCTTCCATCTTTATATTGCTCATATTTTTCATGCCTAAAGGTTTTACCTTTATCAAAAGCAACAATCATATAAGTTGGACATTCCTCATTTATTATTTTATTAATCATATTTGTAAATCCATATAAAGCATTAGTTGGGAATCCTTTACTATTTTTCATAAAATTTCCACTATATGCTGTTGCATAGTAACTTCTAAAAAGTAAGTTGTTTCCATCTACTAAAATTATTTTTTCCATATTATCAAATCCTTTCTAATATTATATCACATTTTACGTGTATTTATCTTATAATCAAACAAAATAATAATGGTGATTTTATGAAAAGACTTGGTTATGCTTGTTTAACTAAAACGCTAGATAATGTAACTAGTTCTAGTAGTTTAAGTTATACAAATTATTTAAAAAACGAAAATAAATTACAAAAATTAGATGAAGTTATTATTTCTAATTTGGAAGACTTAGAGAAAATCATAGATTATAATATTGCGAATGATATTCATTTTTATAGATTGTCTTCCAAAATAATTCCCCTTGCTACCCATAAAGATGTGGAATTTGATTACATAGATAAATATCAAGATTTCTATGATAGAATTGGTGAAAAAATCAAAAAAAGCAATATGCGAGTAGATTTTCATCCTGATCAATTTTGTGTTTTAAACAGTACAAATAAAGATGTAGTTGAAAACTCTTTCCGTATTTTAGAATATCATTATAATATTTTAGAAGCCTTAAAGATTGAAGATAAAGTTATTATTTTACACGTTGGTAGTAATGTCTTTGGAAAAAAACAATCAATTGCAAGATTTATTAATAATTTTGAAAAACTTCCATTACATATTAAAGAATGTATTGTTATTGAAAATGATGATAAAGTTTTTAATATCCTTGATTGTTTAGAAATATCTAAAAAAATAAATACTCCAATTGTTTTAGATGTCCATCATCATAATTGTAATAATCCAAATATCAACCTATATGACTATATTGATCGTATTTTTAAAACGTGGAAAAAGAAACCTAAAATTCATTTTTCTAGTCCTAAAAACAAAACAAAAAAAGATTTTAGAAGTCATCATGATTATATAAATGCAGAAGATTTTACTGAATTTATTTTAAAAACGCAAAAATATGATTTTGATATTATGATTGAAGCTAAAGCTAAAGATGAAGCTTTATTTAAACTAGTTCGTCAATTAAAATATAAAGAAAATTTTAAATTTATCGATGAAACAAGTTTTGAAGTATAAAAAAGAACTATCCCCATGGAATATCTTTGGGATTAGTTCTTTTTTCATTATCTATTATTTCAATTATTTTGCCACTATTCATCTTTATAACGCGATCACCTATTAAAGCAATTCCAGGATTATGAGTAACAATTACCATTGTGGTTTGCATTTTTTCATTGACATCAACTAATGATTTTAAAACAATTTTACCTGTTTTTTCATCTAATGCACCTGTTGGTTCATCACAAAACATGACTTTTGGCATCTTAGCAAGAGCCCTTGCAATTGATACCCTTTGTTGTTCTCCTCCTGATAATTGATACATATATTTTTTACAATGTTTTTTAAGTCCAACTGTTTCAATTATTTCATTTATATCAGTTTTAGTTTTTCCTAAATTCGATCCAACTAAAACATTTTCATAAACATTTAAATGTTCTAATAAATTATATGTTTGAAAAATAAAACCTAAATTTTTCTTACGAAAACGTGTCATTTTATAATCTTTATATTTAGAAATATTTTTACCATCATAAATAATTTTTCCTTTACTTATTTTATCTAATCCAGATATTACATTAAGTAAGGTCGTTTTCCCACTTCCACTTGGTCCTAAAATAACTACTATTTCACCATTTTTAATATTTAAATTAATATTATTTAAAGCATGATTTTCTACTTTACCCATTTTATATGTTTTATAAACATTTTTTATTTCAATTAAGTTTTCCATTTTATACCTACTCTCTTTTTAGGGCAATCGCAAGTGGAATCTTATTTAATACCCTCTTTGATAAACCTACTGCTATATAATAAGCTACTAACAATCCTATTAGTCCTAAGAACGCTAAAGATGGTGACAATTCAATTGGAATAGTTACTTTGATATCACCTACTAAGGCATTTACAATGGCTCTTAGAATTTTTTTCATAACTGGTATTGAGATTAAATATGAAATTATTATAAATGGTGTATAAATATTTAAAACAATACTACTTATTCTTTTATTTTTATATCCCATTACTTTCATAAGAGATATTGTTTTTTTATTTTCTTCAACAACTATATTAGCAATAACAGATATAATAATTAAAGTCATAACTGAGGCAAAACCAATAACAATATAAATACTACCATTAAAACGATCCATTTGTTTTTCTATGTTCTTTTTTAAATCATCAACACTAAGAACTGTACTTATTTTACTAGCTTCTTCTTTATTTAATTTACTTATATCTGAATATTTTTCATCATTTGAATAAATTAGTAAATAAGCTGAACTATCAAAACCTAGTTTATCACTTAAACTACTCCTACTAGCATAGGCTGTATATCCCATATAATCATTATTAAAACCTACTATTTTATATTTAAATTTAATTGTTTCATGTTCGAATGTTAATTCATCACCAATTTCTAAATTTAATATTTCTTTAGCATTTTCATTTACAATAATGCCTTCTTTATCATTTAGCTTTTTAATAATATTTTTGTTATTTTTATCTAATACTTTTACTGTTTTAGAATTTATATCAATTCCGTTTATATTAACATTTAAATTATCATTATCTTTTTTTATCTTTTTTTCTTTACCATTTTTTGTTGTTATTTTTACAAGAGGAATGCTACTATTTAAAACATAATCACTTTTACTATCATTATTTTCTTTATAATCAATATTTTTAAGCATTACCATATATTTATAATTAATCCCTTCAAATGATTTATCAATCATATTTGTAAATAAATTGCTTCCAATTAATACTAAAGTTATTAATAATCCTGTACAAAAAGAAGTAATACTTACAATAAATAATTTTCCAATTGATCTAAAAGCTAGTGAATATTTAAAGCGATAATTAAATGGAAGTGATTTTGTTATTTTATTTATTATTTTACTAAATATATTTACTTTTAAATTGCTTCCTTCTTTTAATAATTGTAGTGGTTTTTTTCTAAGCATAAAAAGAGCAATTAAATAACTAAGAATTGATAAAGTTATCATTGGTGTTAAGATGGCTGTTTTTAAATATTTAAAATTAATACTATAATTTTGTAGTGGTACATTATAATAACTAAGTAAAACACTAGAAATTGGACTGCTTACTAAATTTCCAATTATAAATCCTAATATTCCACCAATTAGTGAGCCTAAAATAGGATAAACAAGATAACTTATTGCAATACTAAAACGATTATATCCTAGTGATTTTAAAACACCTATTTGAAGTCTTTCATCATCTATTCTTTTTTTAGTTATAACAATAATTATTAAAACTGAAATTGCAAGTAATAGATATAAAAAATATTGTGCGAATAGACGATCAGAAGCAAATTCTAATTGCAATGAACCAATACGACTAATTCTAGTAACTGTATTCATATCCATCATAAGAGTATCTTCTTCCTCAAAAATTTTAAACATTTTATCTGGTTTTTCTGAAGAGTTTTCCGAAGATATACTTATCTCAAATTTTCTTTTTGTTTTATAATTATATTTTAAAGCATAACTATTATCAATAACACCTGTCTGTTCATTATAATCATCTTCTATCATAAAGATAAGATTATTATTTTTGGCATCAAAAATAGGCATACTAAATGATATTAACGGATAAATGTAATCTGGAGCATAAGATAATCCAACTATTTTATATTCCTTATTATTTATTTTGTATTTATCGCCAATTTTTAATTTATTGATTTTAGCATATTCAGGTAAAATTGTAATTTCTCCATTATTTTTAGGAAATCTTCCTTTAACTAAATATGGTTTATTAATTTTATTGTTTTTACTATATGGCATTATTTTTAATAATTTGTTTTTTTGATTAATTGTTTTTGAACGTTCTAATTCATAACTAAAATTATATTTTTTAGTTATTTGATCAATTTTTCTTTGTTCAAATTTTGGTGTTATATCATATTTATCAAAAATATTTTTAACTGTATAAATTATTTGTAAATCTAGATTAGGCCTTTTTAAAAATTCCTTATATTCTTCTAAGAATATTTTTTCTTCTTCTGATATGTTTTTTAATTCATTATTAAGAAGTTCATCAATATCTTCTGGTTTAATGTCTTTTTGATAATCTAGATTCACACCGAAACTAAAGTCTTCAACATTTTGTTCATCTAGATAGTTATAATATCTTTTTTCTAGGCGATCAATGGCACTATTCATTCCAACGTAAACAGCTGTTGATAGCATAACCATCATAACAATACCAAACATTTGAATTTTTTTCTTTTTTAGTCCTTTTAAAGCATTTATAAATAATAATCGCATTATGCCCACCCCAAATCTTTAGCATCTATTATTTCTTTGTTTTTTATGGTTTCAACTATATTACCACTGTTCATTTTAATTACTGTATTTCCCATATTTGCTATACTTGGATTATGGGTAACGATAATCATTGTTGTGTGATATTTTTTATTTATTTTTTGAAGTAGACTTAAAACATTTTTACCTGTTTTCTCATCTAATGCACCTGTTGGTTCATCACAAAATAAAACTTTAGGATTTTTTACTAGTGCGCGTGCAATTGCGACTCTTTGCATTTGTCCTCCAGATAGTTGATATGGATATTTATTTTTATGTTCATCTAAACCAACTTCTTTTAATATTTCATTTATTGACAATGGATTATCTGATAATTCTTTTCCTAATTCAATATTTTCTTTTACTGTTAAATTAGAAATCAAATTATAACTTTGAAATATAAATCCTAAATTTTCTTTACGGTAGTTTAGTAAGTTTTCTTCGTCAAATTTATCAAGTCTTTCATTTTGAAAATAAATTTTTCCACGTGTTATATAATCTATTCCTGATAGTACATTTAACATTGTACTTTTACCACTTCCACTAGGACCTAGAATAATAACAATTTCCCCTTCATTTATATTTAAATCAATTCCATTTAAAGCGTGATTTTCCTGAAATTTACTTTTATAAGTTTTATATACTTTTTCTAATTTATATAATTCCATAATTACCTCTTTCTTTAAGCTATTATCATTATAGCATTTATCTTTACTTTTATAACCTTCTACCTAAATTATACTACAAAAAAAAATAAATATCCTTTTATATTTACTTCTTAATTTTTGTTTTATCTTTACTTTCTGGAATAGATATTTCATTGCTTTCTTCTTTTGCCATTTTATTATAAAAATTTAAATAAAAAAGCATGATTTTTCATGCTTTAAAACAAACTAAGTTGACTTGATTCATCCATTCCATCTAGAATTCCCATAAGGCGCATTTTATCTATTAATGTAGTTGATATCTTACAACGTTTTTGTAAATTTTCAATACTAATAAATTCTCGTTTTTCACGTTCACTTACAATATTTTTGGCAACCGTATCACCAAGTCCATCAATTGAATTGAATGGTGGATAAATTGTTTTATCATCTTTTACACCAAATGTTGTAGCTTCACTTTTATATAAATTAACATTTTCAAATTTTATGCCACGAGCAGTTGCTTCTAAGGCAAGATATAATGATTCGGAAACACCTGCATCTTTATTTGTTGCTTCATTTCCTTTATTACTAATTTCAATAATAGCTTCTTTTATAGCATCATATCCTTTAATCATAGCTTCAACATTAAAATCTGTTGCTTTTGTTGATAACCAAGAAGCATAATAATAAACTGGCATATGTACTTTAAACCATGCAATTCTAAAGGCACTTATAACATACGCTGCAGCATGTGCTTTAGGGAACATGTATTTTATTTTTTGACATGAACCAATAAACCAATCAGGAATTTTCGCATCTTTCATTAGTTGAACATATTCACTCCAAGTATCTGGATCTTTACTTGCTTTTCCTTTACGAACAAATTCCATTATTTTAAATGCTTTAATTGGTTCTACACCATTATACATAAGATATACCATAATATCATCACGACAACCAATAACCTCACTAAATGGAACAATTTTATTTTTAATTAAATCTTGAGCATTTCCAAGCCAAACATCAGTACCATGAGATAAACCTGAAATTTTTATTAATTCAGCAAAAGTTGTTGGCTTAGTATCCTCTACCATTTGGATAGTAAATTTTGTACCAAATTCAGGAATTCCTAAAGTTCCTGTATTACACATAATTTGTTCTTTTGTTACACCTAAAGGTTCAGGTGATAAGAAAATATTCATTGTCTCTTTATCATCTAGTGGGACCTTTGTAACATCCATTTTAGTTAAATCTTGAATCATACGTAATTGCGTTGGATCTGAATGTCCTAAAATATCTAGTTTTAAAACATCTTCATCGATGGCATGATAATCAAAGTGTGTTGTTCGCCATGCGGAATTTGGATCATCTGCTGGATATTGGAATGGTGTGAAGTCGAAAACATCCATATATCCAGGAATTACAACTATTCCTCCTGGATGTTGTCCAGTTGTTCTTTTTACACCAGTACATCCCATAGCTAATCTCTCTACTTCAGCTGTTCTCATAACAATATTTTTATCTTCACAATATCCTTTAACAAAACCAAAGGCTGTTTTTTCGGCTACAGTTCCAATTGTTCCAGCACGGTATACATTATCAACACCAAATAAAACTTTTGTATATTCATGAGCTGCAGCTTGATTTAAATCAGAAAAGTTAAGATCAATATCTGGTACTTTATCGGCATTAAATCCTAAGAAAGTTGCGAATGGCATATCTTGTCCATCTTTAATCATATTTTCATTACATTTTGGGCATTTCTTATCTGGTAGATCAAAACCACTTGAATATTCTGAACCTAATGTTTTTCCATCTTCTTCAAAAATACTGTGTTTACACTTTGGGCATCTATAATGAGCTGGTAGGGGATTTACTTCTGTTATACCCATCATTGTAGCAACAAAACTAGATCCAACCGAACCACGCGATCCTACTAAATAACCATCATCATTTGATTTTTTTACTAGTTTTTGGGCTATAAGATAGATAACATCAAATCCTCCACCAATAATTCCTTTTAATTCTTGTTCTATACGATCTTTAATTAAATCAGGAAGTGGATCTCCATACCATTCCTTAGCCTTAGAATAAACCATATCATTTACTATTTCAACAGAATTATCAATTTTAGGTGAGAATGGAACACCACCTGTTTCAATTATAACTTCAATAATTTCAATCATATCAGCTATTTTATTAGTATTTTCAACAACTATTTCATAAGCTAACTCATCACCTAAAAAGGCAAAGTCATTAAGCATTTCTCTTGTTGTTCTAAAATGTTGCGATGGAATTTTTTTATAACGAGCAAGTGGATGTCTTCCACCTCCTGGTACTTTTTGATTAACAATAATTTCACGATAAATTTTATCTTCCTTAAATAAATGATGAACATCTCCAGTTGCAACTATTATTTTTCCACATTCTTTAGTTACTCTGACAATTTTTTTCAAATGACTTTCTAACTCTTCAGTACTTCCAAATTCTCCATTTTCAACTAAATGTTCATAAACATCCATTGGTTGTACTTCAACATAGTCATAAAAATTAATAATGTTTGTTAATTCTTCATCACTTTTACTTCTGGCTTGAACAAATACTTCACTTTGATAACATCCACTACCAACAAGTAATCCTTCTCTTAATCTTTCAATTTCACTACGTAAGATTCTAGGTGTTTTATATAAATATGTTGTATTGGCTAAACTTATAATTTTAAATAGATTTTTTAAACCTTTTTTATTTTTAGCTAAAATATTAATATGACTTGCTTGTCCATATTTATGAATTTCATCCTTAGAAACTAAATTATCTAATTCACTTATTTTCTCAATATTTCTTGATACCAATTTATTCATCATTTTATGATATACCAAAGCTGTTCCCTCTGCATCGTAATCAGCTCTGTGGTGATGTTCTTCATCGAAGGCTACATTATATCTTTTAACAAGAGCGGATAAACTATGTCTTGCATAATTATTATCCATTGTACGTGAAAGTTCTAAGGTATCAATTACTGTATTTTTGAATTCTCCTAGGTTATATTTTTCATAAGCCATTTCAACAAAAGAAACGTCGAATTTAGCATTGTGGGCAACCATTGGCAAGTCAGCAATCCATTCCTTAAATTCTTTAATAGCTGTTTCTTCATTTGGTTTTCCTACTAACATTTCATTAGTAATACTAGTAACATCTGTAATTCTTTGACTAATTTGTTTTCCTGGATCAACCAATTGATCATATCGATCAATTATTTCACCATTTAAAATTTTAACAGCTCCAATTTCAATTATAGAGTCTTCACCACCGGCATTAAATCCTGTTGTTTCTAAATCAAAAACAACATAGGTATTATCTAATAATTTACTATCATTTGGTCTTACAACAATTTTAACGGTATCATCAATCATTGTAAGTTCTGTTCCATATAAAGCTTTAAATGGTTCTTCTCCTTCTTTTAGTTTTTTATTATAATCTCTTACAAAATGATATGCATCAACAAATCCTTGTACTCCATTATGATCAGTTACAGCAATTGCTTTATGACCCCATTTTAGAGCTTGCTTTAACAAATCTTTAGCTGCAACAACACCATCCATTTGACTCATTTTTGTATGGGCATGAAGTTCAACTCTTTTAACTGGTGCATCATCAATTATTTCTTCTACTTCTTTTTTTAAGACATTAATGTCTCTAATTGTTAAAGATATATCTTGGTTATATTGATCTTTATCTTTAACGCTTGCTCTTATTTTATACCACGATCCTACTTGTATTTTTTTATTAATTATTTTAAATTCTTCTTCATCATTAACAAATAAAGTTCCATAAATACTATCAGTATAATCCGTTATTTTTAAAGATATAATTTTCAATCCTGTTCTTGTTTCTCTTACATCTTTACCAAATATATAACCTTCAATTACGGTTGTTCCACCAGGCATAATAACGGTATCTAGTCTAGATGGACTATCTTCTATTTCTTTTCCTACGATTATTTTTTCATTGGTTGGATCAGTAATTAGGGGGGGTCTTTTATAATTTTTATATTTTTTTTGTTTTTCGACAACAGGTTCTTCTTTTTTGATTGTTTCTTTTGGAATGTTTATTTCTAATTCTTTATTGATTTCTTCTCTTAGTTCTTTATTTTTTTCTTCATCAATTTTAATTTCTATTTCTAAATCGTAACCTGCTCTTTTAAAACTTTTTTCTAAGTCATTTTTAGTTCCATTTAATTTAATTTCTTCTGCTTTGTTTAGAAGTTCAAGTGTAAGTTTGTTATCCGTATAACTGATTTTTCGATCTTTAAACATAGCTAAAAGAGGTGAGTTTTTACTATATAGGTCTAAAAAATAGTTATAGTAATCTTTTATATATTCTTCCTTTTTTGTTTCAACATTAAAATAGGCATTTATTTTTTCAAAATCACTATATTTTTTCTTTAGTTTTTCTTCAAATTCTAAATAAGTGATTAGTTTTAGATTTTCTTTCAAGGTAATATAGAAACGATATTCTGTCTTACTTTTATTTCCTATTATTTTTTCTAGTTTTCCACCTTCAAAATCATTAATATTATCTTTAAACATATCAATTTGTTTTAATAACATTTGTAATTTTTCTTCCATACTACCACCTAATATTTATTGTATCAAAAAAAGACCTTGGAAAAAAGTCTTTTAGTTAATTTAATTATTAATTATAAATATAAATCTATCTTTACCTTGTAAATCTTTTTTTAAAACAACTTCTGCTTTAGGATAATTTTGTTCAGCTATTTTTTTTATTTTATCTCCTTGCATATACCCTATTTCAAAAGCTATTATAAATTTTTCTTTTAGATTTTTTTTAGCTTGTTTGATTATTTTTTCATAATAATATAGTCCTTCATTATCAGCATAAAGAGCTAAGGACGGTTCGTTTTTTCTAACAATATCCTGTATTTCTTCATTTTTTGATATATACGGAGGATTACTAATTATTACGTCAAATTTATTACTAATATTATCTAGCATATCATTTTGAATAAAGTCTATTTCTACTTTATTTTTTTTAGCGTTTTCTTTAGCTACTTCTAGTGCTTCTTTTGAAATATCGATTGCACTTACATTAGAATTTATTTTTTTCTTTAGCGTTATAGCTATACAACCACTGCCTGTTCCTAGATCGATAATATTTATTTTTTCTTTGAACATTTTTTTTATATAGCTTATTGTATATTCAACTAGTTCTTCTGTTTCAAAACGTGGTATTAGAACATTTTTATTTACTTTTATTTCATTTCCATAAAAATTAACATTACCAACGATATATTGAACAGGTTCGCCATTTTGTAATCTTTCTATACCTTCTTTTAGTTTATTTTTTGGGAGATATTTTTCTAAATAGTTAATATCTGTCAATTTATTCACCTCTAAGTTTTCGAGCTTGATCTTCTGTAATCAAAGCTTCAATTACTTGGTCTAAATCTCCTTCCATAACACGATCTAATTGTTTTAAAGTAAATCCTATACGGTGATCTGTTACACGGTTTTGTGGGTAATTATACGTTCTTATTTTTTCAGAACGATCTCCTGTTCCTATTTTATTTCTTCTTTCATTTCCTAGTTCTTCTTCTTGTTTTCTTAATGTTTCCTCATAAAGTTTTGTACGTAACATCTGCATACACTTTTCTTTGTTTTGAATTTGACTGCGCTCATTTTGACAAGTTACGACTATACCTGTCGGTAAGTGAGTAATTCTAACCGCACTATCAGTTGTATTTACTCCTTGTCCTCCACATCCACTTGAACGATAAACATCTATTCTTAAGTCATTTGGATTAATTTCAACGTCTACTTCTTCAGCCTCAGGCATAACTAAAACAGTTGCAGTTGAAGTATGAACACGACCTTGCGTTTCAGTTACTGGTACTCTTTGAACACGATGAGCACCGCTTTCATATTTTAATTTTGAGTAAACATTATCCCCTTTTACCATAAAACTTATTAAAGTGAAGCCTCCACCTTCTGAATGGTCTTCAGTTAATACATCTATTTTCCATCCTTCTTTTTCAGCATATTTTAAATACATACGATAAAGGTCTCCAGCAAAGATATTAGCTTCATCTCCACCAGCTGCTCCTCTTATTTCAACGATAACATTTTTACCATCATTTGGGTCCTTAGGAAGTAAAATAATTTCTATTTCTTTTTCCAATTTTTCTAATTTAGTTTGAAGTTCTTCTAATTCCTCTTTTGCCATTTCTCCAAGTTCTGGATCCTTAACCATTTCCTTTGCATCTTCTATTTGTGAAGTTGTACTTTTGTATTCTTGATATGCATCATATGCTTCTTTTAATCCCGCTTGTTCTTTTGTAAGTTGTAATGTTTTTTTGATATTTGAAATAACTTCAGGTTTCATTAATTCTTCCGTTAATTCATTATATCTTTTTTCAATTGTTTCTAATCTCTCTATCATATGTTCTTTCCTTTCCTTAACTTTAAAGATTATACTATAAATATATATTTTTTTCAAATATAGAAAAAATAGTACTTATGTACTATTATATATGCATTGCAATAAATAAAAGTGATATTTCTCCAATCAAACCCGTTATAATAGCAAGTAGTGCTGGCTCGATAAAACCATAGTTTTCTACTTCTGTTTCAAATTGTTCTGTTGATTCATCATACCAACTAATCTGATTTTCAAATTCATCTTCATAATAACTCATAAGATCACCCTAACTACATTATAAATCTTTTGATTGAATAAAACAATATTATTTTGTTAAAATTATATTAATTTTTATTTAAATTAACAACTTTTCTAATTTGATTTAAATCTTCTTCATCGTTTAAATCAATTCTTAAAGATTGAACCCCAATATCATAATAATTTTTATAATCTTTTTTAATTATTTTTTCATGATTATAAATATACATTAAATTATCTTTCTCTTCTATTTTAAATTTATTATTTTTATTATTAACCAAATATCCTTCATTTATATTGAATTGTTTTAAAAGATTAAATTTACTTATCATTATTTCAGGATATGAATCGACAATAAGCTCTAAATTTGGTTTTTTATGATAACGATTTATATAATTATCTATTATTGCTTTTATATTATCATCTGTATTTTCATATGATAAAGTTATCAATTTTGAACCTAAGGAATTCAAAAAAGCTACAGTATATGAATTAGTTACATTAAAAGAGAAATCAGTTATAACATCTCCATATTTTCTTAAACTTCCAAGTTCTCCTATCAAAACCTTTTGATTAAGTTGTGGAAAAGTATTCATAACGCGAGGTAATTTAAAAATGGTATTTGGATATTTTTTATCACTATAAATTCTATCAATTTTTAGTGCTTTTAATTTATCAAATAATTTCTCATTTTTTAAATAAACACTTACTTGTTTTTTATTCTCATATTCCGTTACTTCTCTTTTATATTCCTTTTTTATGTAGTTTATTTTATAACATCTTTTTTCATTTAATAAATTTATGATTTCTCGACGCAACTCATTTAAGTGGTAATGATCAATAAAAATATTATCATCTAAATCTATATTTATTTTATCTATTTCATAGGCTGTGTCTTTCATTCTATCAATTTGTTTTATAATTTCTTCTTTAGTAATTTTTCTCGTCTTAGCCTTTTGACAAATAAATTCACTTATAAACTCAACTTTATTACAACCATCTCCCATTTGAATCTTTAATGGCTTATTTTCTAAACATTCTAAGTTTATATTTACTTTTATTTTTCTTTCCTTTTTATTTATTTCTTTATTTATGTTATCAAGAGAAATTTTATCACTCGTTTTAATTACTTCATCACCAATGTTAACCTTCTCTTTTGAATAAATTGATATAACTTCATTTTTATGTGCTTTATTCACTAGTTTATTATTTAAATATATTTTATTTAAAATAAAACCTACATCTTTATTTTTATTTAATATTCTAATTCCATCTTCTTGATGAATATCGCAATTTAATTTTATTTTAATAAAACTATTTTTTATCCCAACAATTTTACCAATATTAATTCCCATATGATTTGGACGATATTGATGAATAATTTTATTATTTTCTTCTCCAAAAATAAATCCTTTCGTAAATTTACGATTAAATATCTTTAGTAACTCTTCAATATCTTTAGCACTAATTTTAGGATCTTTATATTTTAAATAATTATCAATTGCTTTACGGTATAATTTAGTTACAATATATACATATTCAGGACGTTTCATTCTTCCTTCTATTTTAAAACTATCAACACCAATATCTATTAAAGAACCAATATTTTGAATTAGATTTAAATCCTTAGTACTAAGTAGATATTTATTATTATTAATTTTTTTGTCTTCAGAATTTAAATCATATGGCATACGACAACATTGAGCACATGTACCTCTATTACCGCTACGACCACCTAAAAAATAACTCATTAGACATTGTCCAGAATAACTAATACATAAAGCTCCGTGAACAAATATTTCTAAATCCATATTTGTTTCTTCTTTTATTTTTTTTATATCCTCTAACTTCGTTTCACGAGCAAGCACTGCTCTTTTTATACCTAGTTCTTTAATTAGTTTAACGCCTTCTATATTATGAATGTGCATTTGTGTTGAAGCATGAATTTCTAAATTTGGATATGTCTGTCTTACTAAATCCATCATTCCAAGATCTTGAATAATTATTGCATCAACACTATTTTTATGAAGAAAATCTATATATTCTAAAAATTTTGAAACTTCGTGTTCAAATATTAATGTATTAACCGTTACATATACTTTAACTCCATATATATGTGCGAATCTAATTGCTTCTATTAATTCTTCATTTGAAAAATTAGAAGCAAAATTACGAGCTCCAAAAACTTTTCCACCTAAATATACAGCGTCACACCCAGCATAAATAGCTGCCTTTAAACTTTCCATACTACCAGCTGGTGATAACAATTCTATTTTTTTCATAAAATCACCTGTTTAAATTATACTATTATTTATTTTTTTTAACAAATAAAATTTAAAATGTATAACTTTTTAAGGGTTTTTCTATTTACCGCATCATTTTTATGATGTATAATTTTAAATAGGGGGAGTAGTATGGAAGAATTAAAAGAAAAAATTCTAATTTATTTAGAAAAAAAGAAGAAAAAAATTAAAATTACTAAATTAGTTAAATTATTTAGTACAAATGAAGAAGAAAAAAATTTAATTTTAAATCTTATTAGAGAATTAGAAATTGAGGGTAAAATATATATAAATAATTCTGATGAGTGTTGTAAGTTTCCTTCAAACGATAATTTAATTCAATCAAAATTAAGAAAAGATTCTAAGGGTAATTATTTTGTATGTTCTAACACAAGAGTAATAACAATTAATGAAAAACTTTTAAATAATGCTCTACTAAATGATATTGTTGTTGTTGAAACTGATTCTCTTAGTAATTTAAAAAACTGTGGAAAAGTTAAAAAAATTATAAAAAGACATAATTCACTTTTAGTTGTTGATTACAATATTGTGGATAACAAGCCATGTTTTAAACCTGTTAATAATTTTTTAGATTGCAATATTAACCTTAGTGATAAATATTGTAAAAATTTTGTTCCTGGTGATAGATTAGTCTTAAAAGTAGTTGATCACAAAAATAATAATAAACTTGATTTTGAATTTGTTGAATCACTAGGTCACAAAGATGATCCTAATTTAGAAATAAAAACTTTATTGGTATCTAAAGATATACCAATTGATTTTAATGAAAAAGTTATCAAAGAACTAGATGATATTCCTAATTGTGTAAATGAAGATGAAATAAAAGATAGACTCGATCTTAGAGATAAAAATATCTTTACAATCGATGGTAATTCAACTAAAGATTTTGATGATGCTGTTAGTATTGAAAAAAAAGAAAATGGTAATTATATATTAGGTGTACATATTGCTGATGTCGCACATTATGTAAAACCTAATACAGCCATTTTCAATGAAGCACTTAATCGTGGAACAAGTATCTATATAACTAATTACGTAATTCCAATGTTACCACGTAAATTATCAAATGGTATATGTTCCTTAAATCCTAATGTTGATCGTCTAACTATGTCGTGCATTATGGAAGTAGATCCTGAAGGTAATGTTGTTAATCACAAAATAATAGACAGCGTTATCAATTCTAAAATGCGAATGACTTATGAAGATGTAAATAAGGTATTAAAAGAAAAGCAAGATTTAGAAGAGTATAAACCCTTTAAACAAGATTTACTTTTAATGAACGAATTATCTAATATTCTAAGAGAAAAAATGAATAAACGAGGATATTTAAATTTTGGTAACAATGATTTAAAAATAGTTGTTAATGAAAATGGCAAAGCCATTGGTATAAAAGAACAGGAACACGATATTGCTGAAAAATTAATTGAAAACTTTATGATTCTTGCTAATGAAACTGTATCTAAAGATATATCTTGGAAGGGACTTCCTTGTATTTATAGAATTCACGATCTTCCACCTATTCCAGCAATAACAAGAGCCTTAGAAACAATAAAAAATTTTGGATATAATGTAAAAATTCCAAATAACTTTTCATCGCAATCAATTCAAAATATTTTAAATAAAATTTCAAAATTTGAAGATAATAATATTTTATCTACTATCTTACTTACAGGTATGAGTAGAGCTTGTTATAACACTAATAATATTGGACATTTTGGATTAGCTCTAGATTATTATTCTCACTTTACTTCTCCGATAAGAAGATTTCCGGATTTAATGTTGCATACGTTAATAAAAGAATATAATAAACTTTATGAAAATGAAGATTACAATGAAACAATTAATAAAATTTTTAATGAATTGCCTCTTATTTGTAATGATAACTCATTAAAAGAAAGACGTGCAGACGAAATTGAAAGAATTGTTAATAGATATAAAATATCTGAACTTATGGAGTCACATATAGGAGAAGATTTTGATGCTATTATAACTTATGTAAGTCCAAAGGGTATAACTATTAGAACCACGAACTATGTAACCGGACATATAACTATGAATGAACTTAGATGTAATGGATTCAAATTTTCCCCAGAAAAAAATATAATGATAAATAAATCCAGTGGAAAAGTTTATAAATTCGGTGATAATATTTGTGTAAAAGTTAAAAATGTTAATAAAATTAATTATTCAGTTGATTTTTCACTAGCTAAAAGTAAGATTAAAACGTTAAAAAGATCTAAATAGATCTTTTTTATTCTTCTAAATGTTCTTCTAAAGTAGAAATTGTATATCCTTTACTCTTTATATATTCAATAATTAAAGACATTTCATTTTCAACCGCATCATTTACTCCAAACGATATTATACTTCCTGGACTTATTTTTTCTTTTACTTCAGCAAATGGATTTTTAGATACAATTATATTAGGTCTAATAGTATAGTTATTATAATTAGAGCAAATTTTCAATGCATTAATATCTTCTACTTCATTATAACAATAACTAAAATCCTTCTTAGTTGTTGTTTTTATTTTATTATCTATCCATGGATAATTACTATCTGAGTAATCACCATTTAATCCTATACTCCCAACGTTATGACCATTTTTTATAATTTTTATAAGCTTTTCCTCGTTTTTTTCTAACCATAACACATCAATAAAAAAATTAGCTTTTATGTCTTTAATTTTAAGTATTTTTAGGATTTTATCAATTTTATCATTTTCACCTATTATAAATATAAGGCTAATCATATTTTTTTCTTCATTTCCTTTTATAATATATTTATCAAAGTTATTTTTTACTGATATAGTTGGTTTAACTTCATCATAAACTAATAAATTGCCGTTATAACTTCCATATCTTTTCATCTTACTATAGCTTTTATTCTCGTTTATTTTTTTCCCTTTTAAACCCGGAATAATAGTATTTTTATCTATCTTTGCGTTTTTAGGTTTTATTTTATATTCCTCATTTTTTTCTTTTATTGTTATCATTATATCATCATATTCTTTAACAACATTAACTGTTTTTTCTGTATAAACAAAACTTAAGCATATTAATGTGATAAAGCCAACTGCTTCAAATAGCTTCTTCATCTTATCACCTGCTTAAGTATATGAATAATAAATTTTTTTTTTACTATTTTAAATCATAATTAAGATGACTTAGTTCTGGAAGAACAAATAGTCCATCTTTTCTAATTAATTGATGGTCAAAATATATTTCTCCACCACCATATTCTTTTCTTTGTACTAATACCATATCCCAATGAATACCAGAGTTATTTCCATTAAATGCATCTTCATATGCTTGACCTGGTGTGAAATGAATACTTCCTATTATTTTTTCATCAAATAGAATATCACCCATCGGATGAAGAATTTTAGGATTTAATCCAAGTGAGAATTCTCCTACATATCTTGCTCCTTCATCTGTGTCAAAAACTTTATTCAACATTTCATTATCACCATCACAAGTTGCTTTAATTATTTTTCCATTTTCAAAAGTTAAACTAACGTTATTATAAACATTTCCTTGATAAGGACTTGGTGTATTATATGTTATTACACCGTTAACACTATCTTTTAATGGAGCTGTAAATATTTCTCCATCTGGTATATTACTTTTTCCACAACAAGGTACTATTGGCATACCTTTAATAGAAAAGGTTATATCTGTACCGGGACTTATAATTCTAACATTATCTGTTTTTTCCATCAATTCTTTTAATGGACGTAACATTTCATACATTTCTTCATAATTAACGTTCATTACTTCAATTGCGTAATTATAATAATCATTTGTTGTTGTTTTAGCTTTATATGCATCTAAAACAGATGGATAATTTAACAATACCCATTTTCTTTCATTAATTCTAACATAGTCGCTTTTAGCAGTTTCTTTTGCTATTAATTTTTTTATTTCAGGATTAACGTTTTTATTTTCAAAGTCGTTTGTTGAATATCTAATGTGAATAAATGAATCATAGTTTTCATTATCATCTTCACTATGTTTTTTTATCTCTTGTATTCTATTTTCTTTTGTAAGTTCAGATAATACTGTATTAAGTATTGGATCAACCATTCTTATAAAAGGAATTCCCCCTACTTTAACAATATCTTCAATTAAATATTTTACAAAAATTTTTGGTTTTTCTGTTTGAAAATTTATTAATACTCTTTCATTTGGTTTAACTTCAAGCGAGTAGTTTACAATCGTACTGCTTAGTTTTTTTAATCTTTCATCCATAATTTCACCCTTTTTTCTATATAACATAATATATTATGAAAGGAGGATTTATATGTTTTCTAATTACTCACAAATTCCTGTAAATAGCGTCCCTTCATATAATCGTTCTCAAAGTTCTAGTTCTTTTCCAACTTTTTCATCTAGTTCAAGTTCCAATCCATATATGAATAGTTCTAGTAATAGATTTGTTGGTGGTGGTTTTTTAGGACCATTTGTTTTAGGAGGGATTACTGGTGGATTATTAGCGCCTGCTTTTTATCCTCGTCCTTACCCAGTAAATCCTTATCCACCTAGACCTTATTATTATGGACCATATTATCGTTAATTATACAAAAACAGTTCAAAATTTTGAACTGTTTTATATTTTACCATTCATCAAATTTCTCATGTATTGATACTGTTTTGGTTTTTCCGAATGGCAATAGTTTATAAAATCATCATAAATAGGACTTTCTAAAAATTCTTGTTTACGATTTTTATCCAACAAATAATAATTTATATCTTCTACATTATGTATTAGTGAACTATAAGGAGCAAGCGATTTATTTGCTCCAATATTAGTTACTTTTGTTTCTGCGATTATAAATTCAGGTAATGATTGTTTTATAATTTCTTCGCATATTGCCTGGGCTATTTTTTTATTACGGTATTCTTTTTTTATTCCCATATCTAAAAAATATATACCATCAATAACTTCTTTTGCCAAGAGAAAAAAGCCTACTGTTTCTTCTTCTTTTTTTATTAAACATGATACAACACTGGAATTGACTCTATCTTGTTTATCATGAAATATTTCTTTTATTCCTTTTTCTTTTTCCATCAATTCCCACAAATTTTCTCTATCTTCTAGTGTGAAAATATTTTTTAAATGAATTCCTTCTAACACTTTATCACCTCTTGTTTTCGAATATTATAACACATTAATATAAATGTATCAAAAAAATACTGATTTTTTCAGTATTTTATTTTGCTTCTTCTAAAGCTCTCGTTTCTCTTATAACAGTTACTTTTATGGTACCAGGATATTGTAATTGATTTTCAATTTTAGTTTTAATATCTCTAGCAACCTTATAACTTTCTAAATCATTGATTTCTTCTGGTTTTACCATTACCCTTATCTCACGACCTGCTTGAACAGCGAAACTCTTTTCAACACCTTCTATACTGTTTCCAATTTCTTCTAAATCTTTTAAACGTTTTATATAGTTTTCCAGTGAATCATTTCGTGCTCCTGGACGAGATGCAGATAAAGTATCTGCTATAGCTACAATCTCAGAAATTATGCTTGTTGCATCAGTATCACCATGATGTGATTCAATAGCATTAATAACAATATCATTTTCTTTAAATCTTTTAGCTATTTCTGATCCTATTGAAACATGACTGCCTTCTACTTCATGATCAATTGCTTTACCAATATCATGAAGTAATCCTGCCCTTTTGGCTATAACTTCATTCTCACCAAGTTCAGCAGCCATTAGTCCTGATAAATGAGCAACTTCAATAGAATGTTTTAAGGCATTTTGACCAAAGCTAGTTCTAAAGTGTAATTTACCTATTAATTCCATTAGTTCTGGTTCAATCTTAGTAAGACCTAATTCAAAAGCAGCAGCCTCTCCATATTCACGAATTTTAACCTGCATATCTTTTGATACTTTGTCATAAAGTTCTTCTATTCTACTTGGATGAATTCTACCATCTTTAATAAGAGTTTCAATCGTAACACGAGCTATTTCTCTGCGTAATGGATCAAAACTTGATAAAACAATTGCTTCTGGTGTATCATCAATTATTAAATCAACACCTGTAACCGCTTCAATGGTTCTTATATTTCTTCCCTCTCTTCCAATAATTCTACCTTTCATATCATCATTTGGAAGATCAACAACTGTTACTGTTTGATCATTTGCGACATCACCTGCATATTTTTGCATGCAAGTAATAAGCATTGTTTTCGCATTTCTATCCGCTTCTAACTTAGCTTCTGATTCTTTTTCTTTTATATAACTTGCTATTTCTAAGCTCATCATTTCTTCTACTTTTTTTAGAACTAAATCCTTTGCTTCCGTTTTAGAATATCCTGATATTTGTTCTAATAAATCTATTTGTTTGTTTTTAATTTCTTCCACTTTTACTTGTTCATTTTGAATTTCTTTTTGTTTTGATATCAAATTATTTTCACGTTCTTCTAACATTTGTTCACGATTCTGCATTGTTTGATCACGTCTATCAATATTAGTTTCACGTAACAATAAACGTTCTTCTGATTCTTTTATTTCATTTTTTTTCTCTTTAATTTCTTTATCTGATTCTATTTTTAGTTTATGAACTTCTTCTTTTGTTTCTAAAATAGTATCCCTTTTTATCTTATCTGCTTCTTTTTTTGCTTTTTCAATAATTTTTTCTGCTTTATTATTTGCATTATTTTTCTTTATATAATTAAAAATTAAAATTGATATTACGCCAATAAAAATTCCAATCAAAACTAGTAAAATGGAGAGCATAATTGAATTCATAATTAACCTCCATTCTGTATATTAAATTATGAGTAAAATATTATTTCACCTATTATCATTTTAATAGGAATCTGTCATTTAGTCAAGATTATTTTAAATTATTATTTCAGTAATTTTTTTATTAATTAAATGTTATAATAGTTATAGTGAGGTGAATTATATGAATAAAAGGATTAAATTGATTTTAATTGTTTTAGTTATATTAATCAGTAGTACTATAATATATATAACTTATAATTATTTTAGAATTAAAAATGCGAAAATAGAAGTTGAACTTAAAGATGATTTAGTACTAGAATTTAATGATAAAAAGCATGTTTCTGATTTTATTGAAAAAATTAACGGAAAAATATCTAATGATTACATTATCGATTCAACCAAATTAGGAAATAAAAATATAAAATTTAGTTTTACAAATAATGATGGTATAAAAGTTAAATATGCCTTTAAAATTAAAGTTGTTGATACTATCGCCCCTGTTATTTGGCTTGGAAATAATTATAATTTAGAAAAAGGAAGTGACGTTGTATTAACTGATAAAATATTATGTGGAGATAATTATGATAATAAACCAAACTGTTTTATTGAGGGTGATTATGATATAAATACACCTGGTACTTATCCACTTACTTTTAAAGCTATTGATTCAAGTGGTAATGCCGAAAGTAAATCTTTTAATCTAAACGTTTATGAGCCTATTAAAACGGAAACAAAAGAAGATAGTAAAACAGAAAAAAGCTATACTTATTTCACCGATATTGTTAATAATTACAAAAATGATAAAACTAAAATTGGACTTGATATCTCTAGTTGGCAAGGTGATGTCGACTTTAAAAAAATTAAAGATGCAGGTGTTGAATTTGTTATTATTAGGGTAGGTGGTACAAGAGGTACCAACGGAAAGTATTTTTTAGATTCAAAGTTTAAACGAAATATCAAAGAAGCAAATAAATATGATATTGATGTTGGGATATATTTTTACTCTTATGCTAATTCTATAAAAAAAGCAAAAAAAGATGCTGAATGGGTTTTAAAACAAATCAAAAAATATGATGTTTCCCTACCTATTGCATTTGATTGGGAAGAATGGGCATATTTTAATGAATACAATTTGAGTTTCTTTGGATTAACCAGTATGGCTGATTCTTTCTTAAAAACAATTGAAAATCATGGCTATAAAGGTATGTTATATAGTAGTAAAGCCTATTTAGATACGATATGGATGCCACTTGATTATGATATTTGGTTAGCGCATTATACTTCTAAAACAAACTATGAAGGTAAATTTAAATTCTGGCAATTATGTGATAATGGTAAAGTTGATGGCATTGATACTGATGTTGATATAGATATTATGTACAAATAAAAATAGATTCTTTTAAATAAGAATCTATTTTTTTGTTTCTTTATTTATTTCTATATCATAATGTGCTCTAACTTTCTTTTCAATTTCATCACGTAATTTAGTATTTGTTTTGAATAATTCTTTGACATTTTCCTTACCTTGACCTAATTTTTCGCCATTATAAGAATACCAAGCACCACTTTTTTCTATTATTTTAGCTTCACTTGCTAAATCAACAAGTTCACCTTCTTTTGATACACCTTCACCATACATGATGTCAACGACACAATTTTTAAATGGTGGAGCCATTTTATTTTTAACAACTTTGACATTTGTTTTATTACCAATAACGTCCGTTCCATTTTTTATTTGCTCGCTTCTTCTAATTTCTAATCTAACTGATGAATAAAACTTCAATGCACGTCCACCAGGTGTAGTTTCAGGATTACCAAACATTACTCCAACTTTTTCACGTAATTGATTGATAAAAATGGCAATTGTATTTGTTTTACTAATAACTCCTGATAATTTTCTTAAAGCTTGACTCATAAGTCTTGCTTGAAGACCTACGTGAGAATCTCCCATTTCCCCTTCAATTTCAGCTTGTGGAACTAAAGCTGCAACTGAATCAATTACAATTATACTTATAGCGCCACTTCTAACTAAAGCTTCACAAATTTCTAAGGCTTGTTCTCCATTATCTGGTTGTGACAATAATAAATCATCAATATTTACACCTATTTTAGCTGCATATTGTGGATCTAATGCATGTTCGGCGTCTATAAAAGCTGCTCTTCCTCCAGCTTTTTGAGCTTCAGCTATAGCATGTAATGCAAAAGTTGTTTTACCACTTGATTCAGGTCCATATATTTCTATAATACGTCCTTTTGGATAACCACCTATTCCTAAATTTATATCTAAAGAAAGAGATCCACTAGGTATAACATCAATATTACGATGTTCATTTTCGCCTAATTTCATTACTGAACCTTTTCCGAATTGTTTCTCTATATCTGCAAGTACTTGATCTAAAGTTTTATCTGTTGATGTTTTAACCATTTATATTCCTCCTAACATCTTACAAATAAATTATATATCATGAAAAAAAGAAAGTCAATACCTAAAACGAACATTTGTTTATATTTTTTGATGGTAATTTTTTACAAAAAAAAGAAAAGATTTCCTATATTTTAGAAAATCTTCATCATAAATTATTCACTTTTTGAATCTTCAAAAATAATTTTTTTATTCATTGAATAGTATTGAGCTGCTGAAATAATTGATAATACACAAGCTATTATAAGTAGTGCATCAGAAATTTTCAAATTATATAATTCAAATGGTAAATTATAAAATAATGTTAATGTTATTCCAACCATTAATGAAGCTGTTTTTAATTTTCCCATTTTGATAGCTGCTACAACTTGTCCTTTACTTCCAGCAATCATTTTTATAGAATTAACAACACTATCTCGTGCAATTATAATTACAGGTATTATTGGGGATATAAATCCACTTGCTGCTAAAATAATTAATATAGGGTTTACTAAAATTTTATCAGCTATTGCATCTATCATTTTTCCAAAATCAGTAATTAAATTATATTTTCTAGCAATATAACCATCAAGAAAGTCCGTAAGGGATGCAACTATAAATAATACACCAGCAATTATGTATTTTATATCAACTACAATTGTTTCATTTACAAAAATTTTTGGCATTACAATTCCCATTGCGTCAATTGGAAATAAAAGTAATACAATTATAAAAATTGATAAAAATATTCTACTCATTGTTATTTTATTTGGTAAATTCATTTTAATATCTCCTATCTAATTATATTTTCGCTAGTAATAACGTTATCTTTTTCTTTTTCAAAATCATCACTATTGAATAGGGAAAAAACATAATATCCTATTCCTAAAACGACAACACCAATTATAATATATATAATAAATGGTGGAATATAAAATCTATCATTTTTTTCTAATGTATATGGTGATTTTATAACATTAGTCTGTTTTTTCTGTTTTTTTTCTAATTTCTTTTTTGCTTTTTTTATTTCATCTAAAGATATTTTTGAAGTACATTCAAATAAATATTCATTGAATTCATCTATCATATCTTCATAATTAAGACCTAAATATTTTGAATAGTCACGAATAAAATATTTTAGATAAAAGACATCTTTGAAAGCTTCTCTATTTCCTGCTTCTAAGTTTTCAATTTGACTAGGTCTAAGTTTTAAATCATTAGCTGCTTCTTCAATTGATATACCAATATTTTCTCTTGCTTCTTTTAAAGCTTCTCCTATTTCTTTCAAAATAACGCCTTCTTTCATAAAAAAAATAATATCTTATAAGCCATGTTCTGTACCTTAATAAAGGTGGCAAACATCTATCTATTGCTTAGCAATCCTATAATTGATTCGTATTCTCAATTATTAGGCTCCCCTACCAAAATTTGGGTTTCTCGCTCATGGGGTTTACCACGTTCCATTTCCACCGTTTCCAGCTTATTCGTCACTATGGCACTTTTATACTTACTTTAACCGTATTTAAAAACTTAGGTTATTTCAGAGCCGTTAGCCTAAACTACCACAGGTTATTTTTTCCCTATGCATGAACACTATAGTCATCACAGACTATGCGAGCATGGACTTTCCTCACCATTACCTTTAAAATGGCGCGTTTGCCAAGATATTAATCTTTTCCATATATAATTTTTTCAAGGTTTGATAACCTTCTAAGTAAATCTGCATTACTTACTTCACCATTTGCAGTACCTTCTCTTAAAACTTCTAATTTAGTTCTAAGATTACGGTTTTCTTGTTTTAATTTAATATTATCTTCGATCATTTCTTTTTTATCATTTTCTAGTTCTTTTATTATAACCATAAATTCTTCATAATCTCTAATTATAACATCTAGAAATTTATCTACTTCTTGTGGTCGATACCCTCTTGTATCTATTTTAAATTCTTTTTCTAGGATATCTTTCCCAGTTAATAAAATTCTTTCTTGATACATACTAACCACCTTCCCAACCTAGTACTATTTTCTCAAAAAAATTGCTTTTTGTCAATTCTAAACAACTATTATAATAATATATTTATAATACAGTTTTTTTCTTATTTTATAAGGCCTCAATGATTAATTTTTCTAAAAAAAAGCAAAAAATTGTTGATTTTATAATGGAAACATGTTATTCTTAGAGTGTAAGCAAGATAGCTTAGTAAATTGAGGAGGTTATTTTAATGTCAAAAACAGAATTAGTTAGTTACATAGCTGAAGAAACAGGATTAACAAAAGCTGATGCAACTCGTGCTTTAGAAGCTATGATGAGTGGTGTAATCAAAGGTTTAAAAGAAGAAGGTAAAGTTACTTTAACAGGTTTCTGTACTTATACTGCAAAAGATAAACCAGCAACTACAGCTCGTAATCCTAAAACTGGTGAAACTGTTCCAGTTCCAGCAAGAACTGCTGTTACTATCAAAGCAGGATCTAAATTAAAAGATGCTTTAAACTAAGAAACTGATAAGTTTCTTTTTTTGTGGTATAATTGCTTTAGGTGATTTTATGTATGAAGCAGCCTTAAATATTTTAAACAAATTGGATAAATTAGGTTATGAATCTTATATAGTTGGGGGATTTGCTCGTGACTTATATTTAAAAATTAATTCAAGCGATATTGATATATGTACTAGTGCTACTCCTGATATAATTAAAAATCTATTTTTTGTTATTAAAGATAATTCTAAATTTGGATCGGTAATTATTGAATTTGAGCAGTACAATTTTGAAATTACTACATTTAGAAAAGATGAATATATTAATAATCGTTTTCCTAAAATTACATTTGTAAATAGTTTAAAAGATGATTTACAAAGACGTGACTTTATAATTAATACTTTATGTATTGATAAAGATGGTAATTTTGTTGATTTAATGAAAGCTATAAATGATATAGATAATAAAATAATAAATTGTGTAGGAGAAGCTAATATTAAATTAAGTGAAGATCCACTTCGTATTTTAAGGTGTATAAGGTTTGCTTGTAAGCTTAATTTTACTATAAACGAAGATGTTACTAATTCAATAAAAAAATATACATATAAATTAAAAAGTTTGAGTAATAAAAGAGTTAAAAAAGAAATTAATGCTATTTTAAAACTTGAAAATGGCATGGATTATATAAAAAAATTTAATTTAGAAGAATATATACATTGAGAGTAAAATCATGTATAATACTAGCAGGTGATATTATGATGGATAAAATTATAAATTTGTTAAAAGGTGAGATGACTTTCCCACAAATTTTACTTTATAAATATAAGGCTTTAGGTTTAACAGAAAAAGAATTGATTGTTCTTATTTACATAATAAACCTTAAAAGTTATAACTTTAATCCCAAGGAAATAAGTTCTAATTTAGAATTATCACTACCAGAGGTATTAGAAGTCATTGACTCTCTATCAACAAAAGATTTTATAAAAATTGAACTAAAAAAAGTTGATAATGTTAGAGAAGAATTTATTAGTTTAGATAATTTTTATAACAAACTTGCCTATTTAGTTATAAATGATGAAGAAATTAATAAATCAAATTCTAGCACATCAAATGTGTTTGATATTTTTGAAAAAGAACTAGGAAGAACTTTATCTCCAATGGAATATGAAATTATAAATGGATGGTTAGATGTTCCTTTTAAAGAAGAACTAATCATTTCCGCTTTAAAAGAAGCAACCTATAATGGTGTTTCTAATTTAAGATATATTGATAAAATACTTTATGAATGGAAGAAAAAAGGTATTAATTCTAAAGAAGATATTGAAAAAAATCGTAATGATTTTCAAAATAGGAAAGTTGAATCTAAACCATTATTTGATTATGATTGGTTAAATGATAATGAATAATATTACAAATTATTTAGATTCAATTATTCCAAATCCAAAATGTGAATTAAACTATAATAAAGATTATGAATTACTAATAGCTGTTATGCTAAGTGCTCAAACTACTGATAAAAGGGTTAATATGGTTACTGCTATTCTTTTTGATAAATACAAGGACATTAAAGCATTAAAAGATGCGGATGTTCATGATATAGAAAACATTATTAAACCAATTGGTACTTACCATATAAAAGCTAAAAATATTATTCAAATAGCAAGTAAGTTATTCACTGAAAAAAATGGTATAGTTCCAAATGATAGAAAATTTCTAGAAACATTACCTGGTGTTGGTAGAAAAACAACTAATGTTGTTCTTAGCAATTTATTTAATACACCATGTATAGCTGTTGATACACATGTTTCTCGTGTAAGTAAAAGACTTGGGATCGCTAAAGAAAATGATGATGTTTTAACAATCGAAAAAAAATTAAATAAAACGTTTAAAAAAGAGCAATTAAATAGATTACATCATCAATTAGTTTTATTTGGAAGATATTATTGTAAAGCTAAAAATCCTGAATGTGTTAACTGCGGATTAAAAAATATTTGTACATATCAAAAAATCTCTAATAAATAGAGATTTTTTTAACGACCAACTTTATTTACTAACTTAGCATGTAATACAACTCTTTTTTCATCATTATAACAACTAGATAAAGTAAGAATTTTATCGTTGCTTGTTACATCAACATTATAATTATAAACACTTCTTGATTTTAGTTTATTTATAAAGTCTGTATAAGTTTGACTATCATTAAAATTAGTAGTTATATAATATGATTCTGGTTCTATTGTATAAGTACTAAATACTTGCCAAACGGAGTTTTCAGATGGTGTAGAAATTTTAACAGTATAGTTACTTGGATTAGTATACCAACTTTTATTAACGACTTTTTTAAGACTTCCAAACATTGTATTATTTAATCTACCATGACCATAGATAATAGTGTTTTGACTTAAATTATTTATATTATTTCGATAATCTAAATATACCCAACCGGCATCATTATTCTTTTTATTAAATGAGTGAGTTAAATAATAATCATTGTTGTTGGTTTGAACAAATGGATAGTTGATACTTGTTCCTGATACTTTTATCCAACCTTTCGTATCACTATTTCTTTTTAACAAGCTATCAAAATCAACACTAATCATATCCATATTTTGAAAGTCAAAATAATCATTTGGAAGTTTTTGCTCTTCTTCAGTGACAGGTGTTTCTTGATTTTGAACAGTTGTTTTTACTTCTTCTACTTTTACTTCTTTATTTATATCTTCTATTTGTTTTTTAGTGTCTATATTATCTTTTTGCCATTTTACTATTTCATAAATAATTAGTCCTAAGATAATAAAACATATAACTAAAACAATAGTTAAACTTTTCTTTGTTTTTTTTAATTTCCTTTGTTTTTTGATTTTACCTCTTTGATACTTTTTATGAACATATTTAACATCATCTGGGTATGATAAGTTAATCATTGGTTCTACTTTTTTATCAGAGGTTGTATTTATATCTTTTAATTCAGGTATTGCTATTAATTTATCTTCTTCATAAGGGGATATAAAGTATTCTTCACCTAAATCAATGATGTTAAATTGATCTAGATTATCACGTTGAAAATTATCATTTTTGACATGATTATTTTTTTTAGTTAGATTGTTTTTTTTCTTCCATATCATAATCTAGCAACTCCCCTTATCATCCTATACATTATATCACTTGATTTTTATTTTTTCAATATATAAAAAATTGATAACATTTGTTACCAACCTATTATATTCCTATTTTACTTGCTTCTAAACTTAACTTATCAGCAATTGTTACAATAAACTCAGAATTAGTTGGTTTAGCTTTATCTATATCAACACTATGCCCAAATATTTCTTCCATTAGTTCCCAGTTTCCTCTATTCCAACTCACTTCAATTGCATGTCTAATTGCTCTTTCTACTCTTGATACAGTTGTATCAAATTTTTCAGCAAGTTCAGGATATAGCTCTTTAGTTATTCCGCCTATTGTTTCTGGATGCTCATAAATGATACCAATTCCTTCTCTTATATATTGATATCCTTTTATATGTGATGGAATTCCTAATTCGTGTAAAATTTTTGTTATAGAAATTTGTAGATTATTATGATAGAAATCTATATTTTTAGTTTGCTTATCATTTTTTCTTCCTGCTTCTACAATTCTTTTTTCTAAATCAACAAGTTCAAATGGCTTTAAAATGAAGTAACTAACACCATATTCAGATACTTCTCTTATAACATCACTCGCGTTATAACTTGTTGCAACAATTACTTTTTTATTAATGTTTCTCTTTTTCATTTCTTCTAAGACATACATTCCATCTTTTTTTGGCATTATTAAATCAAGAACAATTAAATCGTATTTATCTTGATTAGATTCAATCATCTTTATTCCTTGTTCTCCATCATATGCCTCTAATACTACCTCTACATCATTACTACTTTTAAAATATTCTTTTACCATATTTATAAGACTTATGTTATCATCTACCATAAGTACTTTTAATTTATCCATGTTTTTCTTCCTTTCTTTAGTAGTACTGCTATCATGGTATTATTATACAATAAGTTTGTGTTTTTTTACTAGAGTTAAATTTATCTAGTTTTATCTTAATTTGTCGAATTTTGTAACTTCTTGTCTTCTTCTAAAACAGTTGTAACTATTTTAATAAATTCTTTATATTTGGTTGAAGCTCCTCCAACTAAAACACCGTCTATTGATTTTATTTTAGCTATTTCAGCAATGTTTTTTTCATTAACGCTTCCGCCATAAACAACTTTAATATTTTTAAAATTAAAATGTTTTTTTACTATTTGTTTTATATATCTTGTATATATATCGATTTCATTTGTCGTTGGTGTTTCATTAGTTCCAATTGCCCAAATTGGTTCATAGGCAATAATTACATCTTCTAAATTAGAAATATTTGCTAAATTTTCTACAAGTTCACTTTCTAATACTTCTTTTGTTTTTCCTTCATATTTTTCTTCTTTATTTTCACCAATACATAGAATAACTTTTAAATTGTTTTTTAAACATAATTCTATTTTTTGATTTATTTCATTATTGGTTTCTAAAAAATATTTTCTTCGTTCACTATGACCAACTATAGCATAATCAACTTCCATACTTTTTGCTTGTCTAGGTGATATTTCACCTGTATATGCGCCTTTACTTTTATAAAAAATATTTTGGATTCCTACTTTAAAATTTTGTTTTAAAAAATAAGGAATATATATACAAGATGGACATATAATAACGTTTTCTATATTTATTTGTTCTTTTATTTTTTTTAAGTAAATATTAATATCAGAACTAAGCATGTTCATTTTGTGATTTGCAATTACAATTTTATTCTTTGCCATCTAATCCCCTCTTTACTATCTCTGTTATTTTGGTAACAATATTTTTATTCTTTTTACTTCCTTCAATTGCTGAGTTATATACATCTAAAATTGATTCAGCATAATATTTAAGTGAATGTGCTTCTGCTGTTATTCTTGCTTGTTTTGCCATTTTTTCTAGTTGTTTTCTATCTTTTATTGTTTCTAATAAAGCCATTTTATATTCTTTATCATCAGTAAAAGTTCGTCCATTTAAATGGTTAATTACTACATTACTAAAGCTTTCGTCCTCTATACATACAACTGGTAATGAGGCTGCCATTGCTTCTATTACTGTAAGTCCTTGCGTTTCAGTTTTAGATGCTGTTACAAAGACGTCAGCTAAATTATAATAGTTTGGCATATCTTCCCAAGGAATAGCATTAGTAAATAAAATATTGTTTTTTATTTTTAGTTTTTCAGCCATCTGAATGTATTTTTCATAATCAGGTCCGCTACCAACTATTAAAAGTTTTATTTTTTTATTTTTCTTTACTAAATCAACTTGAGCATTTATTAAAAGTTCAACATTTTTTTCTTGAGCTAGACGTCCAACATATAAAATAACAATATCATCTTTCTTTAGATTTAGTTCTTTTTTTATTTTAGCTATTTCTTCTTTACTAACATTTTCTTTATAAAATCTTTCTACTTCTACACCAGTTGGTACAATGTGAACATTTTTATCAAATTTATATTTTTCTTTAAATAGTTTATAAGTTTTAGTACTAGGAACAATTAATTCTTTAGCTGTTTTATCACAATAAAATTTAGTTAAATATTCTACTATTTTTTTGCTTGATTTATCAAAATGCCCTTTGGTTATGTAATGGACATAATCTTCATACATCGTATGATAAGTATGAACGAGTGGAATTTGTAATTGTTTAGAAATAATACGGGCAAATGTTCCTATTCCAAATTCAGTATGTGAATGAATTACATCTAAATTCCATTTTTTTATTTTATTAATTGCTCTAATTGGATAAATTCCTGTTAAACGATAGTCATATATTCCAACGGGAATACCTGGAATTCTTATAACTGAGTCATCTTCATCATACTTGTAACTCATATTTTCCGGATTAACAGTTACAATATATACTTTATGTCCTTTATCTGTTAATGCTTTTTGAAGCATTGTAATACTTGTTGATACTCCATTTATAAATGGTGGGTATGTATCTGTAAAAATACCTATACGCATTATTTTTCCTTCTTCCTAATACCTAATAAAATTGCTCCTAAAATCATGGCAAAATAATAAGTTATAAAACGCCATAAAAGCATTATAGCATTTAGTTTGCTTCCCTTTATAAAGGATCCATAAAAAGTCATAAATCCATATTCTAATCCACCTGTTCCTCCTGGAATTGGTACAAATGCTCCAATTAACATAACATATGATGATAAAACAATAGCTTCAATACCAGTATAACTTGATATTCCCATAGCATAAGCTAATGTTAAAGGAATTAAATAAGAACTTATTAGTCCTATAAAATGAACAAAAATTAATTTTATAAAAAGTTTTTTATCTTGAAGAAGAATTTTTGCTCCTTGATGAAATTCATTTAAATACTCATTAAATTGTTTTATTTTTTCGTCTTTATTCTTAACAAGATGTATTTTATTTAAAACTTTAATTATGAATTTCATTAAAATCTTGTTTATTTTTTTAGTACAAGTTAATAAAAATAAAGCTACAATAACAATAAAGTTAACAAGAAAACCTACCACTACTAAATTTTTAAGTAAATCATTTTCTTTTAATAGAACAAAATGATGATTATATACAATGGCAATTATTCCAAGTGATACTAAAGCTATTTGGTAAACAATAAAATTAACAATCGAAACATTTGTTGCTTCGGTTATTTTTAATTTTGATTTTTTTAATGAATATATTTCATATGGTTGACCACCAACAGCAAAAGGAGTTATTGCGTGGAAAAAGTTTGTTTCTAAAACTAATCGCATTCCTTGTTTTATACTATAATCTTTTTTAAAGATATTAGCTATTCTAGTAGTTGCGATTGCTTTAAAAAACCAGAAACTAATGGCTAATAAAAATGATATTACTAGCCAAAATATATTTACGTTTATTATTTCATTTATAATTGTATTAAAATTATCCTTTAAGGAAAAATACAATACTAAACAAGTTACTAAAGCTAAAACAATTACATTAGCAACTTTTTTTAATTTTTCATTCATTTTTATCCTCTATTATTTCAATTCCTGGTAATTTTTTTCCTTCTAGCATTTCAAGTGATGCTCCCCCGCCTGTTGAAATAAAGGAAACACTATCTTTATAACCAAATTCTATTATAGCCGCACCTGTATCTCCTCCACCAACAATTTTTTTAGCATCAATATCTTTTAAGACTTCACAGATTTTTTTTGTTCCATTACTAAAGGCTTCTATTTCAAAATATCCAAGCGGTCCATTCCAAATAATTGTTTTGCTTTTTTGTAGATATTGTTTAAATAGTTTGACAGTGTTATAACCAATGTCTAGCCCTATTTCATTTTCTTTTATTTCGTTTATAAAGCATTCTCTTGGAGTGACTTCATCACTTATTTCTAACGCATTTACCGAGTCAATTGGTAATATTATTTTATCACTATATTTTTTTAAAACATTTTTACAAAAATCAATACTTTCCTCATCTAAAAGTGATGATCCAATCTCAATTCCACTGGCTTTTAGAAATGTATAGGCCATTGCTCCTCCAATTAAAATATAATCAGCAATATTAACAAGATTTTCAATTACACCTATTTTGTCTTTGACTTTTGAACCACCTAAGATAACCGTAAATGGTCTTTGAGGATTTTTTATTGTTTGTTCTATTTCTTTTATTTCTTTTTCAATCAAAAAACCAATTCCGTTTGGAAGATTAGAAGCAATTCCAACATTTGAGGCATGACTTCTATGACTTGTTCCAAATGCATCATTTATATAAATATCTCCCAATGATGCCCAATATTTTCCCAATTCTTCTGAATTTGAGCTTTCTGCTTTATTATTTAAATCTTCAAATCTCGTATTTTCCATCAAAAGAATTTCACCAGGTTTTAATTCTGAGATGGCATCTTCTAAAATCTTACCTCTTGTTTCATCAACAAAGATAATTTCTTTATCTAATAATTCACTTAGTCTTAAAGCTACTGGTTCTAAAGTATTTTTTATTTTGTCTTCTTCTGTTTTTATACGTCCTAAATGTGACATTAAAATAACTTTTGCATTATTACTTATAGCATAGTTTATTGTTTCTAAACTTGCTTTTATTCTATTATCATCGGTTATTTCTCCATCTTTAATAGGAACATTAAAATCTACCCTTATTATTACTTTTTTACCACTTAAGTCATAATCTCTAATTGTTTTTTTCATGTTTTTCTCCTTATATTCCATATCTTTTTTTATCTAAGTTATAATTTTTAGTTATTTCTAATTGAGTTAAAGCCCTACTGTATAAAGCTGCGCGTTTCATATCTATATTTCCAGGATTTGTTACTTTATAATTACCGGAACTATCAACAGTTGGATTTCCACCAATAGCTATACTGACTGGACTAGCTTTAATTGTATCACTTATAGAAAGTGAAGCCTTTGATACACCATTCACATATATCTTCATATTACTACCATCATATGTTCCAGTTATAGTATACCAAACATTTGGTGATATTGTTGTTTTAACTGTTTCATAACCTTTTTTTGGGACTAAAAATAAATTAAAATATATTTCACCACTACTATTATAACCTAGTCCACCGCCAGCTCCTTCCCAATTACCAAAAAATTCAGTTGTTTTTATTTCATTTATTTTTACAACTATTTCAAATGTTATCCCATCTGAAAATTCTCGATTTTTATAACCTACTTCAACATTATCATCTACGCCATCAAAGCTTAGATACTCCTTATTCCAACCATTATCAAATCCTCTTAATTGTGCCATTGTTTCATCAGATAAAGTACTTAAATTTTTTAGATAATTAGTTCCATTTGTTGTAATGGGTTTTTTATAAGCATCATATAAAGAAAGAAGACTTTCATTAGTATATTGTGACAAACCAAAATCTTCTTCTGGAATATATTCGTATTCTAATTCATCATTATTTTTAGTTACCTTAATACACCCGTTTTCATTAATTTCAGTTTTTGTTTTTGGATTTGTCATTTTTTTACTCAAAAACTGATTTTCAATCAAATCAGAAATAGATATGTAGTCTATAGTTCCATTTTCTGAAAATTGGCTATATATTTCACTATTTGATTCAATATATGCTTCTGTTGCCAAAAATAGATTTTTTTCAAATCTTTTATATTCACTATCTTTAGTATTTCTTAACAATCCTGTAGCATAAGGAAATGTTACTAATACAATAATTGATAGTATTACAAAAACACCTAATAATTCAACTAAAGTAAATCCCTTTTTATATGACATATTATCACCTATTCTCACTATATCTATTTTATACTAAAAGTCAAGTATTTTCAAGTTATTTAAAAAACCAGAATAAATAATTCTGGTTTAATGTTTTAGATAAATTTTTTTAAGCATTTTACTGTTCTGATCATTTGTGAAGTATAACCATTTTCATTATCATACCAAGCAACAACTTGAACATGATAAGTATCATCATCGATTTTTGAAACTAAAGTTTGAGTAGCATCAAAAATTGATCCATAAGTAGTTCCTATAATATCAGTTGAAACTAAAGGTTCTTCTGTATAACCAAATGATTCATTAGAAGCATTTTTCATAACTTCATTAATTTTTTCAACAGTTATATCCCTACCTTTAACTACAGCAACTAAAATAGTTGTTGATCCTGTAATCACAGGTACTCTTTGAGCTGAACCTATTAGTTTTCCATTTAATTCTGGAATAACTAAACCAATTGCTTTGGCAGCTCCTGTTGAATTTGGAACAATGTTAGATGCTCCTGCTCTAGCTCTTCTAAGATCACCTTTACGATGTGGTCCATCTAAAATCATTTGATCTCCTGTATATGCATGAACAGTAGTCATAATTCCACTTTCAATTGGTGCGAATTTATTTAAGGTGTTTGCCATTGGAGCTAGACAGTTAGTTGTACAAGATGCTCCACTAATTACATTATCATTTGATGTTATAATGTCTTCATTTACTCCATAAACAACGGTTGGTAAATCATTGCCTGCTGGTGCTGATATTACAACTTTTTTAGCGCCTGCTTCAATATGAGCAGAGGCTTTTTCTTTTGAAGTAAAGAAACCTGTACATTCTAAAACTACATCAACTTCTAATTCTTTCCATGGTAAATTTTTAGGATCAGCTTCTTTATATATTTTTATTTCTTTTCCATCGACAATTATATAATCTTCTCTAGATTCTACAGTATGTCCTTCATATCTTTTTTGGGCTGTATCATATTTTAATAGATGGGCAAGCATATCAGGACTAGTTAAGTCATTAATTGCTACTACTTCATATCCATCTAATTCAAACATTTGTCTAAATGCGAGTCTTCCTATTCTTCCAAATCCATTAATTGCTACTTTTATCATTTTATCTCTCCTTTTTATTTAAAGCAACTTCCACCAATAAATTCTCTTAATACAGAATCTTTTGGAACGTCATCACTTGGTATTGGTAATATATTTCTAAGTAAATTTATAAGTCTTAATGCTTCTGGATAATTTTCATCTGTCTCTTCTACTGAGAAAAGCAATGGTTCTGCATATGTTTTTAAAATTCCCATTTCATAAACAAGAGCAGAGTTTACTATAACATCAGCATCATCTTGATATGGGAAGATGAATTTTTCTTCGCCTTCTCTAATTGTTTTCCACATCTTTAAGGTAGTGCTAGAGTTATAGCTACGATATTTATTGTCACGAATAATTCTTCTTAGTTTTCTTGTATCGCTAGTATGAATACGATTGTGATTATCTACATTAAGTTGTGTTAAAGCACTTATGTATATTTTATATTTATTTTTTCTTTCAATTGATAATGTAAGGTCATCATTAAGTCCGTGCAATCCTTCAATGATTATCATATCATCTTTTCCTATTTTTAATTTTTTACCGTTATATTCTCTTTTTCCAAGTAAAAAATTATATTCTGGAAGTTCAACTGTTTCACCTTCTAAAAGTTTAGTTAAATGCTTATTAAATAAAGTCACATCAACAGCATTTAATGATTCTGTATCTAATTCTCCATTTGGAAGCCTTGGTGTTTTATCACGATTATAAAAGTAGTCATCTATTGATATTTGATGTGTTTTTATTCCTTTACTTTGTAAGTATACTTCTAATTTTTTTGAGGTTGTTGTTTTACCAGATGAAGATGGCCCAGCTATTAAAACTAATCGAACATTATTTTTATTATTATATATTTTTTCAGCGATGTTTGATAATTGATTGTTATAATAAGTTTCTGATAATCTTATTAGTTCATTATATTTACCTTGTGAAATGATTTCGTTTAAGTCTGCAGCATTACTAATGCCAATTGTTTGACACCATTTCGCAAAGTTGTCAAAACTATTAAATAATTTTTCATGATGAACATAATCTAGAGTACATTCTGGATTATATGTATCAGGATAACTTAAAACAAAACCTTCTCCTTTAATATAAGTAAGTTTAAAATCATCAATTTGTCCTGTACTATAAGCTAAATCTCCATAAAAATAATCATATATATCGTCAATACGATATAAATTAATATAGCTATTACTTATATATTTTAAAACTTTAACTTTATCTTCTTGTTTTTTCTTTTTGAAGAATTTTATAGCATCAAATCTTGAAACACTTACTTTATTAATAATATAGTCTGTTTTAGATATTTCTTTCATTTTTTCTTCAATTTTTTTAATAATTGTTTTATTGATGTTTTCATTTGTTATTTTAGCATAAAATCCTTTATCAATTGAATTTTCAATAATTACTTCGGTATCATTACCTAGTATTTTTTTTATTGCTACAATAAGTAAAAATTGAGCTGTTCTACCATATATACTATTTCCAACTCCACTACTTCGATCGTAGAAATCGATACTACAACTTCTTGTTATTGGTTCATTTAATTCTGTCATATTATTATCAACTTTACCAATTAAAATAGGATAATTGTAGTATTTAGAAAATGATTCACTTATTTTTTTTAAAGAAGTTCCTGTTAAAAATTCTTTTGTTTCTAAATTTTTATAATTAACTTTAATTGTTCTTGGCATATTATCCCTCTATTCTTTTTACTATATATATGATATCAAAAAATGAACAATTTGTCACATAATTTGTTGAATATTTTATCTGATTTAGTTCTATTATAAATATAGAGAGGATGATTAGATGAGTTTAGTTCCTACTGTTATTGAAAAAAGTAGTAATGGCGAACGTGTTTATGATATATATTCTAGATTATTAAAAGATCGTATTATTATTATTTCTGGTGAAATAAATGATATTAATTCAAATACAATTGTTGCTGAGCTTCTTTATTTAGATTCACTTAATAATGATGATATCAGCATATATATTAATTCTCCAGGTGGTAGTGTCACAGCTGGAATGGCAATATATGATACGATGAATTTTGTTAAAAGCGATGTTTCTACAATATGTGTAGGAATGGCTGCAAGTATGGGAGCTTTTTTACTTTCTAGTGGGTGTAAAGGTAAAAGATATGTTCTTCCAAATAGTGAGGTTATGATTCATCAACCACTTGGTGGTGCTCAAGGGCAAGCTACTGAAATAAAAATAGCTGCTGAACGTATTTTAAAATTAAAAGATAAATTAAATCATATTTTATCTAAAAATACTGGTAAATCTTTAAAAATTATAGAAAAAGATACAGAAAGAGATAATTTTATGACAGCAAGCGAAGCCTTAGAATATGGTATTGTCGATGAAATATTAAAATAAATTATTATAATAAAAATCACTTCAAATTAAGTGATTTTTCCTAAATTGAAATTTCAACCGCACCACAAAGGTGTGGTTTTTTGATACAATAAAAGAGCCCCACCAGCCAGGAGGACTCATATATGAATTATACACAATTAACAGAAAAAAAGAAAGATAGACATAACAGAAAAATATAAAATATTTATTGATTATTTATATTCACATTATGATAGAAGAAATAATTCAATAGAAGTATGTATATATATGTTTAAAAAAAGATATCGAACAGTTAAATGTCCATCAACCAAACAAGTTTATAATTGGATTAATCAAAGAAAAATAAATATAAATAAAAATGATATGTGTTATAAAAGAAGAAAAAATAAAATAAAAGGTGGATGATGAAGCATACCAAATGGAATTTAGATAATAAAACAGTATTACCAATTAGTTTAAGGTCAAAATATATAGATAAAAGGGATGAACCAGGACATTTAGAAATAGATTCAATACTAGAAAAAAAGAATGAACAAGACTCATTAATATCGATTGTAGATAGATGTACAAGAAGATTATGGTTAATAAAATCAAACTACAAGAATGAATACTACACAGCAAATCTTATATACAACTATATAGTAAAAAATGATATAGACGTAAAATCAATAACAGTAGATAATGGATTAGAATTTCAGGCATTAGGAATAACAGCCAAAAAATTAGGAGTAAAGCTTTATAAATGTGATCCATATTGTTCATTTCAAAGAGGAACTAATGAAAGAACAAATGCATTAGTAAGAAGATATATACCAAAAGGAGAATCAATGAAGTTAAAACCACAAATATATTTAGATGATATTTGTTTTAATATAAATAGTATGCCTAGAAAAATATTTGACTATAAATGTGTTTATGATTTAGAATTAGATTATTATAAATAGTGGTGCGGTTGAAATTACAAAAAAGAAAAATTTTTTCAAAATTTTTACTTATTAATTTGCTTTAGTTTATTCATACTTTTTATTTTATGACTATAACTTTTTTCTTTCATACTTCTTATGAGATATTAGATTTTGAGATGGTTATAACTGGGCGAACGCCGGTGTCAGTAAAAGTCACACTGCCGTTGATCAAGTTGCCATTGCTACTGACGAGCCACGCGTAAGTTGAATTATCTTTATATGGTATGCTTGTCCAATATCCCCATGTGTTTGAATCTGCTTTATTACATCCAAAATTTGTGCATTCATCTGTATAATCAAATAACCATGCATATTTTGATTTATTACTTGCATTTGCTGTTTGTGTTTGATTATTACTATCTAAATAAAACCAATATCGTCCTGTCTTACTTGCATCAAATCTTGTATTTTCTGTTATTTTGGCTACTTCATTTGCTGTTATTAATCTTGCTGTATTTTTCCAATCTTTTGTATCATTTTCTAATGCTATTTTTACTTCTTTCATTTCACTATTACTTCCGGTTGAATTATATTCTACACCCGCTGTTGTATTATGATCTAAGATGACATTTACTGTTGCATTTCCTTCCTTATCATTAAACACATACCATTTCATACATCCACGCTTTGTTCCTGTTGTACTTACTGCTTCACTTGATTTGCATTTTTCTCCGGATACCGGATTATAGTATACTGCTGTTCCATTTTTAAAACTTTTTGTTGTACTTACTTTATCTACTTTTCCATTACTTACTACATATCCATCTATTCCTATATCATAACTTTTTACTGAACTATTTTTTATTTCTATATTTCCATTATCTGGTGTACTTCCTTTTACGCTTATTTTTTTATTTAATTCTTCTACTGAGTATCTTCCATCTTTTATACTTTTATCTTCTAATTCACTACTTACTATATATTTCTCTACGGCATCCATA
>OLQO01000193.1_pt1 | contig 62252 bp, 54 predicted proteins | sample 1672281 | NCBI WGS metagenome assembly OLQO01 (sample SAMEA3136667, study PRJEB25190) | human gut metagenome | biome: human gut; feature: human-associated habitat; material: faeces | place: Austria | collected 2013
GCTTCTTTTCTCAACTTTGTTCATTTTGCCTATTGATTTTTCTTAGCAGGTTTCTGCATATTTATCTGACGATTTGCTGATATATATAAATGCTGTGCCGATTTTGTGTAAGGGCTGGCGCCCCCGACAACCCGTTTATGTTTCGGTGATCGCTCGTGCAAAGCGCTGAAATTACTTGCCCTCAAGCCCCTTGAGAGCCTTTATCTCGTCACGGTCGAGCCTTATAACAGAATCCTTTATTACCTCAATATCGTCTTTCTTCACAACAACAACGTTGTCGTTTTTATCCATTTTAACTCTCAGCTTTCCTGTGAGCAGATTTACTTCCTCAACAACGCCCTTTCCGTCAGCCGTTTTTACGATAGCGCCCACCTTTGGTGTGTGCTTGAGAAGATCCTCATAGCTGTCCTGCTCGTATTTCAGACAGCACATAAGTCTTCCGCAAGTGCCTGAGATCTTCGTAGGGTTAAGTGACAAGCCCTGCTCCTTAGCCATTTTAATAGAAACAGGCTGGAACTCTCCCAAAAATCTTGAACAGCAGAAAGGCTGTCCGCAGATGCCAAGACCACCAAGCATTTTTGCCTCGTCACGAACGCCTATCTGACGAAGCTCTATCCTCGTTCTAAATACCGCAGCAAGGTCTTTTACAAGCTCACGGAAATCAACTCTGCTTTCGGCGGTAAAATAGAAAAGAAGCTTGTTGTTGTCAAAAGTACATTCAACGTCGATAAGATTCATTTTCAGCTTGTGAGCGGCTATCTTCTGCTCGCATATCTTGAAAGCGTCCTTTTCCTTCTGTCTGTTTTTTTCGATAGTTTTCATATCGTTAGGGGTGGCAAGCCTTATAATGCCTTTTACGGGGTTTGTGAATCTTGTTTCGTCTATTTCCCTGTCCACAAGCGCAACTTCACCACATTCAACGCCCCTTGCGGTCTCAACGATAACTTTGTCGCCCATTTTAACGTCATAGTCTTTTGGGTCGAAGTAGTATATCTTGCCAACGCTTTTAAAGCGTACTCCGATTATTTTTAACATCTCTTTTTCCTTTCAAATATATATCACGGCTTTGCCGTCAGCTACTTTCCTGTGACAGAATATATCTGTCCTGCCAGACTGTTTATGGTCAGGCTTATGTTGCAGTTTGCGTCTATCCTGCCTATGTAGTCAGAAACTATATCGTAAAGCCTGACCGCCTGATCTGAGGAAAGGCTTCTGCTGAGCGTCTTTGCACCCTCTTTTGCACAGCTCACAGACTTTTCGCTTTCTCCCCCGAGCCTGAATGCCGCACTGTCACGGAGTATCTCTTGAAAAAGGCTCAGCCCCTCTCTCAGCAACGTTTTTTTGCCGTCTGCCGCAAATAGCGTTTTCAAAACGTCATATTCGTTTCCGCCGCACATTGCGTCGCACAGACCTCTTGCAAGCTTCACACTGTCAAAAAACTGGGAGTGTTCAAGATACTCGACACATCTGCCGATATTTCCACGCCCTGCTGAAACAGCTTCGCTTATGAGCGCAGGGGCAACGGCAGGATATTTCTCCTGCAAACACGCCATGCTCTCCGCCTCCGTGACAGAGGTCATGCCAAGGGAAAGCACTCGTGAGATTATGGTAGGCAGAAAAATTTCCTTGCTCCTCGCCGTAAGTATTATAGCGGTATGCTCAGGCGGTTCTTCAATGACTTTAAGCAGAATGTTCTGCACCTGAATAACAGTGTTTACCGACAAGTCAAGGTCAGGAATTATGTATACTTTCATTCTCGCCTCGTTCGGTGCAACGGGAGCTTCCGCAACTATAGGTCTGATAGAATCGTCAACGATATAGTTGCCGTTGCTGTTTGCCTTTGCCACCATAACGTCAGGGTGAACTCCGTCGGCTATCATTCTGCACGTCCTGCAAATGCCGCAAGGCTCGCCTGTCTGACGTTCGCACAAGAGTGCCGCCGCTATCCACCGTGCAAGGGTCTTTTTTCCAAGCCCCTTTTCTCCGTGTATCATTATGGAGTGCGGCTCTCGTTTCTTTTTTATCATCTCAGATACGAGCCTGCGAGGCTCGCTGTTTCCGTATATTATCAAGCCCTCAGACCCCTTTCTGGAAATTTTCTATCCCTTAGACTTTCTCGAAACGCTCGATATCAGTAACGAAAATAGTTGCGCCGCCGATAGCCACCTCAACAGGATATGAAGCCGCACCGTCAGGCTCCATGATAGTTGATGACGGAACGAACTGCTTTCTTTTCTTTGAATACTTTTTGCAGACCTCTATAACAAGGTCTACCTGCTCATCAGGGCAGCAGATAAGAAAGGTAGTGTTTCCTGACATAAGAAAACCGCCTGTTGAAGAAAGCTTTGTGGCTCTTATGCCGGCTTTCAGAAGTCCTTTATTTACAGCGTAGGTATCATCGCTGTTTACGATAGCATAGACAAGTTTCATGATTTTGCCTCCTGTTATTTTGATGTAATAATAGCTTTTTTAGCTACACCTTATATTATAGCACATTTATGCGTTCAATTCCATAGTTTTTCAAAATTTTTATTACCTGCGGTGTTATCTCCTCGCCGCTCACTGCCACAGGCACAGATGGCTGACAGCTTGTGACGGTCATTCCGCATATAAGACCGCAGGCGTCCTCCACGTTTACGGTGTGCTGAGCCGAAAAAGCCGCCTGCCTTATACCCATGCGTTTTATCCCTTTTGGTATAGCGGGTAAGTCACCGAAAAGCCTTATCCTAAGCTGTTTTATCTCTGAAAACGCCTTTTCAAGTTTCAAAAAGTCCTCCTCGCTGTTGAAAGGCGACGGCATAAGCACAACATATTGTGTGTCGCTGTATTCAGGCTCAATGCCATATTCCCTCAGCCTGTCTGCAAGGTCGTCACCTGTGATACCGCTTTTGTATTCGGCAACGGTTATCTTCATAGGCTCTTCGCCTATGGTATGCCAGCCAAAAGCTGTTATCCTATCTTTGCAGACTTTTACCCTTTCCACAGTGCGTTCAAGGTCACGAGGAAAACTGCCATTCACATAATCAGCGCAAAGGTCAAGGCTCTCCATTATAAGATAGGAGGGGCTTGTTGAGCCGAACATTGACATTATCTCTTTGGCGCAATCATCATAATTCGCAGGGGCGTGATTTGAAATATGAAGCATTGCTCCCCCTGTGTAGCATGGAAGCGTTTTGTGAGCAGAGTCACAGCACATATCAGCCCCCAGGTCCATGGGGTGCAGGCTCTCGGGGAGAAACTTCAGATAAGCTCCGTGAGCGTTGTCGCAAAGAAGTGGCACACCGTATTTTCTGCAAACCTCGCTCATGCCCTTTATGTCGCTGAGATCGCCAAGATAGTCAGGCGAGGTCACATAAACGCAATCTGCCTTTGTCCTTGACAGCACCTCCTCAACGTCCTCAGGAGTGACGCTTCCTGCGCATATAGACGTAAACTCGCCCTTTGGATATATCCACTCCACGTCAATGTCAAGGAGTATGCAGGCATTTATAAACGCCTTGTGGACGTTTCTTGGTGCGGCAACAGTTATCTTTTTTCCTTGCCCACTGCGACATACTATGCCAAGCATTGCCTTTATGCAAAGGCTCGACCCCTCTGCAGAGTAAAAAGTCCGCCTGCTGCCATAGGCTTTTGCCATTTTGGCTTCGCTCTGTGCGATGATCCCCTCGGCTTCAAAAAGATAGTCCGCACCCTTTATTTCAGTGATATCCCACGGCTCAAGACCGTGAAATTTCTGCCCTTTGTGACCGGGCATATGAAACCTCGCTATGCCTGACTTTGCATATTCTCTAACGAATTTATTCACAGGTGCGTTCAATGCTATCTCCCTTTCAGTGCGCTTTTGAGCATGGCAGGCTTCATACCGCAGGAAATGCGCTTTCTTGCAAGCCCGATAGTCCTGGATACAGTGGATTTTGAAACGCCCTCGGCGTCGGCTATCTCCTGCATTGTCATGCCCTTTGTATAATACATTATTATATAACATTTCTGCCGTTTCGTCAAATTTTCCCGCACTATCTCACGCATGAGCCTGTTTTCTATGGCAGAAGCAGGGTCGGGACTATCTTTCTCGGTGTCACGAGGACTTGAGATATAGTTTTGTGTAAGCTCGTATGATACCTTTGTGTGCTGCATAAAAATCCTTTCTTTATCTTTTTTCGATGTTTTCTGACCGTTTTTTTACCCACTATATATTGTGGGCATATTTTTGGACAAACACAATTTTCAAAATTCTTGTTTAATTTGTGGGAAATTAAACGGACTGTTTGTGCATTTTACCATTGCAATTTAAAGAAATATGTGTTATAATGTATCTGCAAATTTGTTTGAGGGTGTTTTGTTGGACTTATAAATATAAATAAAGAAAAAAGCCGATATGAACATCTTTTGAATGAAAAGGGCGGTATTGTGTAAGCTGCCCGTTCTATTTTGAGCCGAATACTGCGGATAAAAATAAAAACACAGGGCAGTGTGAAGCTTTAAGGAGAAGTGTAAAAATTTATGGAGAAAGTAAAGCTTAACAGATTGTCTGAGCTTACTGCTATTGCGAGAAAAAGAGAGCTTACCGCAGAGGAGAAGTCTGAGCGTGAGGCTTTGAGAAATGAGTATCGCAGAAGCGTTATAGCTAACCTGACAGGTCAGCTTGAAGCCACGACGATCATTGAGCCGGACGGCTCAAGAATTAAGGTTTCGGATATGAAACGCAGCGGGGAGGATAAAATAAAGTGACAGGAGTTTCCAGACAGAAACAGAAGCTTTTGACCATGAAAAAGCTTTTTGAGACCAAGACAGACGAAAAGCACACCATTACAGGAAACAGGCTTATCGAGATCCTGGGCGACTACGGCATAAAGGCTGAGCGTAAGACTATCTATGACGATATCAAGACCCTCTGCGACAGCGGAATGGATATTGAGATAACTAAGGACGGTCACTCCAACGCTTATTATCTTGCTCAAAGGCTGTTTCAGGACGAGGAGCTGTATGTTCTTGCGGACGCAGTTGCTTCAAGCAGGTTTCTTACACAGAAGAAATCGAAGGAGCTGTTAAAGAAGATACAATCACTTACATCTGAACACAAGGCAAAGGATCTGCGCCGAATGGTCTATGTGTCAAACAGGACAAAGACTTTCAATGAGCAGATATACTATGCTATAAACAGCATACAAGAGGGCATTTTCAGCGGCTTGGAGATACGCTTCAAGTATTACGAATACACCGTTGAGAAGCGCAAACAGCTTCGCCACGGCGGCGAGGTGTATACGGTTTCACCGTATTCTCTGGTTTGGGAAAACGACAACTATTACCTTGTGTGCTATTGCGAAAAGCATGAAAAGATATGCCGCTACAGAGTTGACAGAATGACTCAGGTCACTGTTACAGATATCCCCAGGAGGGAGCTTTCCGAGGAGGAGAAGACAGAGGTCACAAATCGTCAGACTATCTACGGAATGTACGGCGGCGAGCTTATGACGCTGAAATTGCAGTTTGACAATAAGCTCATAGATGTTGTAATGGATCGTTTTGGTGAGAAAACCATATGTCACAAAAATTCCGACAATACCTTCTATATAAATGAGGAGGTACAGGTCGCACCAACATTCTGGGGCTGGCTTTTCCAGTTCGGCTCACAGGCAAAGGTGCTTGGACCTGAAAGGGCAGTGGAAATGGCAAAGGACGCTATTTCAGATATTGCCGATTGCTACAAATAAAAATTTGGACAAGGATAAAAGAGCCGAGATATAAATAGGCGAACGTCTGCTGTAAAAGGCAGGCGTTTTTTTATTTTGATATACTGTTTCACTATTGATTATAGCACATATGTTCGACATTGTCAAGGGGTAATGTAAAATTTCAGTAAGATGACGGCAAAAAGTTGACAGCACAGGGGCGAATATGTTATAATATTTACACAAGCAAAGGCGCTTTGAGTAGAAGATACCCAAAGCGCTATTTTTATAATAAGGTAAAAAGGGGTGATAAGCTTGACCACAATGCTCATTTTATCTTCTGTGATAGTGCTGTGCTGTGTGTTTTTCAATAAAATATCGGACAAGTTTGGACTTCCTGCATTGCTGGCGTTCATTCTCCTTGGAATGTTGTTCGGCTCTGACGGGCTTTTTAAAATAGAGTTCGATAACTATAAATTTGCCGAGGAGATATGCTCGGTGGGACTTGTTTTCATAATCTTCTACGGAGGCTTTGGCACGAAATGGAGCGAAGCCAAAAAGGTGGCAGGCAAGTCACTTATACTCGCTTCCGCAGGAGTTTTGCTCACAGCCTTTGCAACGGGAGCATTCTGCAAGCTTGTGCTGGGCTTTGAGTGGCTGGAAAGTCTGCTTATAGGCGCTGTTATAAGCTCCACAGACGCCGCTTCGGTGTTCTCTGTACTTAGAAGCAAAAAGCTGAATCTGCGATACGGTACGGCTTCAATACTGGAGCTTGAAAGCGGAAGCAACGACCCTTGGGCTTATATGCTCACGGTTATAATACTTTCAGTAATGAAAGGCGGTGCGACGGCAGGAGGTTTTGTTGTGAGCCTGCTTGCACAGGTGTTCTTCGGCGTGGGCTTCGGTGCGCTTATATCTTTGGGCGCAGTGTATCTCATAAAACGTGTGCGATTTGACGCCGCAGGCTTTGACGCTATCTTTGTTACTGCCATAGCTATTCTTTCCTACGCTCTGCCCTCGGCGGTGGGCGGAAACGGCTATCTTAGCTGTTACATTGTGGGAATAGTCTTGGGCAACACAAAAATATCGGGCAAAACAGCCCTTGTGCATTTCTTTGACGGAATAACGGGCTTCACACAGATATTGCTGTTTTTCCTCCTTGGACTTTTGGCATTCCCGTCACAAATGCCGTCAATAATACTTCCTGCGGCGGCAATAGCATTGTTCCTTACATTCGTTGCAAGACCTGCGGCTGTTACTGTTATCATGAAGCCTTTCGGTGCAAAGTGGAAGCAGATAGCCCTTATCTCATGGGCAGGACTAAGAGGAGCGACCTCCATTGTTTTCGCTATCATGGCGACAGTAGACGACGCATACATGAAAAATGACGTTTTCCATATCGTTTTCTGTATCGTGCTTATGTCTATCGGTATTCAGGGTACGCTTCTGCCGTTTTTTGCTAAAAAATTCGATATGATAGACGATGAGGAGAACGTAATGAAAACATTCAATGACTACAGCGACGAAACGGAGGTGCAGTTTATAAAGCTTTCCGTTCAGCCGGACAGCAATTGGGCAGGGCGGAAGATAAAGGATATACCGTTTCCGAGAGGTCTGCTTGTGGTTATGATACTCCGTGACAAAGAGAAGATAATACCAACGGGCAAAACCCAGATGCTTGCAGGGGATGTTGTGGTGCTCAGTGCGGCAGGCTTTTATGATGACAGCCATTTTGTCCTAAGCGAAATGAGCCTTGATAAGCATCACGAGTGGTGCGGTCTGAAAGTGTCAGAGATAACAATGTCAGAGGACAGCCTGATAGTAATGATAAAACGTCAGGGGCGTATACTTATCCCAAACGGCAGGTTGCGGCTCAAAGAGGGAGACGTGCTTGTGGTCACGTCAGGATAGTTGATATAAGGCGGACGGTGGTCTGCCCTCGATTTTTATGAAAACCACTTTGCCATTCTTATCAGCTTATTTTCAGTGTCTTTTCATAAAACTATCATATTGAACAGGTATTATATATACAAGGTCAGAGGAACACCGAGAAAGACCTCAGGCAAAAGCTTTGAGAGCTTGATGAAAGTTCCGTCAACCAATTACTCATAATGAGTTTTCATACATGGGCAATGCCGCACAAGGAACGCCTGTCGGCTTTGCACGCAATCTGCTTGCGGATTTTCCGCCATATCACCCAAAAGCTCTTTGACTGGCGTCAGCCAGCCTGCGTCACTTTTAGATGATCTGACGAAAAATCTGACTACGCATCTTACGCACAATCCTTGCGTGGCATTGCCCAATAATTTTCCTTTATTCTTCTTTTCATTTCATAAAGCTGTGCTCTGAGTTTTCAGAGTGCGGCAAAAGTGAAATGGCATGGAAAAATACATAACTTTAGCATTCCCCATTCATAATTTTTTCTTCATATTATACTTCTTACTTCTCTGAAAGACCCTGTGGCTTTTGCCGCGGGGTCTTTTGGATTTGTAGAATTTATATCAAAACAAACGTTCTTATCTGTGCATATCGACAAAAAACTTGCTGTCCAAAAAATTACCCCTCAAATTCATGAAGTTGTGTTATCATACATACAGCCCCGAAATAGAAAAAGAAAAATATGAGGATGTGTGTAAAAATGATATGGATAATCATGATGAATGTTTTTATCGTTGCGGCAGGTGCAGGCGGCGACAGGTGGCTTATGAAGACCATAATGAGAATGGTGCTGTTTTTCCTGCTTGCTGCGGCGGCAGAGAGAAACATGGGAGCAGTGTTTGCCGCAGGCATCGTGTTCACAGCGGCATGGGCGGCACTGTCGCTTTTTGAAGCGGAAACCAAAAAGAAACGTCATGCGAATAAGGTCAGACAGTGCCGTGTCAGAAAAAATATAAACCGTACAATACAAATTGAGCAATAATTAACAAAAAAATCACTTATTTTATGGGCATATGTGTTATAATTAATAATGATTATAGTAATTTAGCCTGAGAGGTGATTTAGCTTTTGAAAAATTCTGCTGATTTTGAACTGTATGATAAAATAAAAAAATATAGAAGATCTATTTTGAAAACAAGCGTGTCAGTGATGTTCATTGCTTGTATGTTTGTGTATGCGTGTGCCTGTTATTACAGCGGTGTGAACGCATTTCAGAAAGAGGCTCAGCTTTGCTCTGCCATAAATGCGGAAGCAGACCAGAATGTGGCTGCCTTTATGAAGAAAATGGAGGACACTGCCAAGCTTATAATGGGCAATGAGGACTATGCGAAATATGATCCTGCTGATACGTCAAAGAGCGAATTTGCCGTGCTTAATGAGGAGAATGCTCTCACTGAGAGGCTTATAGAGCTAAGTACGCTGGGCAACTATACGGATTTTGGCATTGTAAGCAGTAATGAACATAATGTGGGAAAGATAACCGACGGTACAAAGGATATTTTTGATGACGAAATATACAAGAGAATTTCCGCTCTTATGGGGGACAGCAAGATAAAATGGTTCACGGGACAGGACAATAATTACAGGCGTGTGTATTTTGCAGGCAGGATAAATGACGATCTTATTTTTATCTCCTCTGTGTTTTCAACGGAGTTTGATCTTGTTTTTCTGCCCTCTGACAATTACAGCGAGATAAATACCATGCTGTGTGATGACGATGGCAGGATAATCTATGCTAACGACGGAAAAAGTGTTGTCGGCGAAAAGCTCGATGAAAAGCTCTCTAAATTCCTTGAGGGCGGCACCGGAGTCACCGTTTCGGATATGACTACTATCTGTGCTATTGATGATTGCAGTGACGATTGGGTGGTCATTACTACCGTGGATATGTCAGACACTTTGCGTCACTATGTGAGAACAGGGCTTAAATGCTTCGGTATCTTTATTTGTTGCGCAGTCATATTTATTATGATATCTGCGGCAGCGGCGGCGGATAACGATCCGCAGAACGGACCGAAGTTTGGAAAATATCCAAAGGTGGACGAAAATACAGGGCTTTTCACTGCGGAATATACCGAAAACAGCATTATGGATAAAATGGAAACTTGTATCTCAGGCTCGACTATCGCATTTATTATCGTGAAAATAACAAATCTGGAGCTTATAAGGCTCAACTATGGCGAGGAGATAGTGGCGGAAGCTGAGCGAAAGGTCGCCGAAATACTGGTGGAGAACCGCAAGGAGGGCGATATCTGCGGAATTTTCAGGGAGGGCGAATTTGCTCTGTTTGCAGACCACACGAACTTTGACCTTGTTAAAGCTTATGGTAATGTGAGGGCTTATGTTAAAGAACTTAACGATAAGCTGAAGGAATGTTGCCTTGACGATGACAGGGGCTACATAAAATGTGCAGTGGGTGCGTCGGTTTACCCTGAAACAAGCGACGATTATGATGAACTTTACGAAATGGCAGAAAAAGCCTGCGAGAAAGCAGAACACAGTGAGGACGCAAGAGCGGTGATATATGACAAAAAAGAGGAAGAGGTGAGCCGCAGTTGAAAACACGAATTGTACGATGTGCGGCATTGACCGCTTCGGCGATCTGCACAGTGACTGTCATGACGGGCTGTGCATTGTTTGAAAGAAGAATGGAGCATAATGTAAAGACCGAGGTGTCCTTCTCGTGGTGGGGCAAGGACGTGCGCAACGAGTATACCCTTGACGGGCTTAAAGCCTATCAGAACAGCAATAAGGACGTTGTGGTAAGACCCGAGTATGCAGACTTTGACGGCTTCAAAACACGAATGGACGTGGAATTTTTCTCTGACACCACCGCAGATATCATGCAGTTAAACTATAGTTGGCTCTATGAATATTCTCCCGACGGCGAGGACTTTTATGACCTTAATGAGCTGTCGGAATACATAAATCTTTCAGCATTTGATGATGACAGCCTTGCATACGGCACTATAAACGGCAAGCTTAACGCCTTGCCTACCGGTACGAACTGTATAACCTTCTATTACAATAAGACGATGTATGACAGATATGGTCTGAGCCTGCCTGAAAATTGGTCTGACCTTATAAATGCGGCGGAAGTCATGAAGTCAGATGAGGTCTATCCTGTTGAAATGACAAAAAAGGCGGCTTATCTCAGTTCTGTGGCGTATGTGGAGCAGGTAACGGGAAGAAAAATGTTATCTGACAGCGGTGAGTTTCAGTACACTTCGGAGGACGTAAGGCTCATGCTTGCCTTTTATCAGGAAATGCTTAATAAAAAGGTCACAAAGCCTGCGTGGGATTTTGATAGGAACGATCTCGAAAAGTGCCTGACGGCGGGTGTGGCTTCCTGGATATCAGACGCAGAGTATTACTGCGAGCCTGCTCAGAAGTTTGGCTTTGACATCGTTATAGGCGACTATCCAAAGCATAAGCAGGCTGTAAGCAGCGGCTGGTATAAAAAGCCAACAAGCGTTTATGCCATAAAGAAAAATACCAAGTCCCCTGAGGAAGCAGCAAAGCTTCTTGATTATCTTGTGAACGGTGAGGAAATGGCTCTCCTGCAGGGCATGGGAAAGGGCGTGCCTGCATCAAAGGCGGCATTGGAAGCCCTTGAAGCGAGGGATATGCTTGACGGGATAGAGTATAAAGCCAACGAGAAAATGGCAAACTCAGAGGAGCTTGAAATAATGTCCCCGAAGCTCGAAGATCAGGGGGTACTTGACCTTTTCATAAGCACCTCCGAGTCGCTCTATTATGGCAGGGCGGAGATAGAAAACGCTTCTGAAAATCTGTATAATAAGATGAAGGAATTGTTCAAATAGTTAAACTTGTGAAACAATTAGTGCAAAATGTATTCAAAAATGAATGAGAAGTGTACAGAGTTCACAAAAATAACGAAAGTGTTAAATAAGTCTTGACAATTTATTTGTTTTAAGATATAATTAAGAACGATGTAAGGTAATACATCATAAAACGGTGTGTGACAAAGTGTGTGACAGAATTTTTTGTGAGAATGTCAACATAGTGTTACCAGTCGTCAAAATGACCGATTGAAAATTAGTTTTTCGTCAAGTTGAACAAACTTGAGAAAAAATCAGAAAAACTATTGACATTTTGGACAAGATGATGTATACTTTAATCATGGTGATAAGGAGAACGCAAAGAACTCCGGAAGCCACTTAATTATTGGAAAGTAGCTGCTTAAATCGGCTTGCGGCACTTTTATAAACAAATTTATTTAATTTATTATGGAGGGATTTTCTATGAAGAAATCTAACAGAAAAGGTTTCACCCTTGTAGAGCTCGTAGTTGTTATCGCTATCATCGGTATCCTTGCAGCTATCCTCGTTCCTACAATGATGAACTATGTAAAGAAGTCAAAGCTCAAGACAGCTAACTCAAACGCTAAGCTCGTTTTCACAACTGTAAACAACGAAGCTGCTGATATGCTCGTAAATGGTGAAACAGTTGGTTCTGGTGATGGTCAGACAGCACGTGTTGAGATTAAGACATTGGCATCAGCTGCTCCTGCTTCTGGTAGCGATACTAGAACAACGAAGGTAAAGCTTGGTAACGCTGTATATGAGGCACTTAAGGACAATGGTGATGGTGCTGGTTATTGCGTATATTCTATCGGTACAAATGGTAACGTTGAGTACGCTCAGTGGTCTGATGTTACAGATCCAACTAAGGGTGTTCTTGGTCAGTATCCTGATCCTTGCAAGGATGCAGATAAGGCTAACAAGGCATTCGGCTCAAAGGTTACTAACTGGTAATTTTAACTTTGAATCTTCAAGAACCGCTCATTTGAGCGGTTCTTTTTTTGTCTGAAAATATATAAAATAGCCAATAAGAATAGCTTGCCTTTGTGCAAATGGTAAAATTGAGTAATAAAGCTTGTCTTTTCCTTGACAAAATCGGGCAGATTTTGTATAATATACTTGTCGAAATATTAATGGGGATCAATATTTTGATGAAGGGATTGAGGGAAAGAAATGAACAGAAAAGGCTTTACTTTGGTGGAGCTTGTGGTCGTTATTGCCATAATTGGCGTGCTTGCGGCTATTCTTGTGCCGACTATGATGAGCTATATCAGAAAGGCGAAGCTTAAAAGCGCAAACAGCAATGCAAAGATAGTGTTTAATACTGTAAATGCGGTCGTGACAGATATGCAGTGTGAGGGCAAAGATATCGACGTTCAGTCATGTACAGCTGTGGTCGATTGCACCGCAGTGCCTGACGAGTCCAAAAAGCTTGAAAAAGCAGTCCATGACGCACTTAACGTCAATGGCGACAATGCAGGCTATGCCTTTTGGATAGCAGGGGAGAACGGCAGATATAAGCTTGCACAGTGGTGTGACACAAGTTCGCCAAGGTCTAAAGGCATTGTAGGGCAGTATCCTGACCCTGTGAACAAACCTGACGATCTCCCCGAGAATTTCAGCTGGGGCGTTAAATTCTGAAACTATTGACGATCTGTCATTGCCGTGGAATAATTAAGATAACAAAAAAGAGGCATACTGCTGTAAGCGGTTTACCTCCAATATAGTTTTTTCTTTAAGAAATAACCGACCTATTGGACGTGGGGCGGTTATTTCTTTTTATTGCAGACATTGAGCACAAGTCTAATCATGTCAATATTTGTCGCGAAAAGTTTTACAAAAACATTGACTAATTTCTTAATAAATGGTATAATTTATGTGTCAATTATTTTTTTGGAGGATATTAATGAAAGAGAAATTTAAAAGCTGGGCGTTCAGCAAAGAGCATGGAAAATGCGATGTTATAACGCTGATAATATACCTGCTTGGCGTTTGCACTGTATTGTTTTTTCACGAACCGTGGTTTGATGAGGCTCAGTCGTGGGCGATAGCACGTTCGGGAACTATAAAGGAAATACTTTTTGAGATACCGCACTATGAGGGACACCCGCCGCTGTGGCATTTGATACTTACGCCATTTGCAAAGCTTGGCGCTCCCTATGAGCTGTCCCTTGCGGTAGTCAATATATTTTTCATGACTCTTGCTGTGACGGTCTTGCTTTTCAATTCGCCTTTTCCAAAGCTGATACGTTGTCTGTTGCCGTTTAACTTCTTCCTGTTTTATCAGTATGGCGTTATAAGCAGACCCTATTGCATATTTGTGCTTGCGATTTTTCTTGCGGCAGTGTGCTATAAGAATAGAAATGAACACCCTGTAAAATACCTTTTGTGCCTTGCGCTCATGTGTGCTGTGCATTTAATGGGAATCATCATGGCTGGCTCGTTTTGTATCATATGGCTATGTGAGATTTTTTCAGATAAATACAAGGCAGGGAAGTTATCTGACGTTTTAAAAGATAAACGTTGTTGGCTGATGTTGGCTTTGCTAGCGTTTGTCGTTTCAATTTTCATTGAGATTTACCCTAATCATGATACATATACCTTTAAAAGCACAAATAATGATGAATTATTTGGAGTTGAATTGAGTCCTAAATTGATTTTTGGTTTCTTTTTGGTGCTGTCAGAGGCAACTATCGGTCAGAAACCGGATTCTTTTTTGTATCTATATGACTATATCAGTGCAATACCGCTTTTCTTATTGGCTATAATACTCTTTGCGTTGTGTGTAATGATATTCCGTGCCAATAAAAAGCTTTCACTATTTTTAGTAACATACACATTTTTTGCAGGCTTTTGCATATTGATTTATTCCTCAAGGTATCATATAGGTCTATTAACTGCGTTTTTGATATTTATGTTTTGGATAATACTAGATGAAAACGGTGCTATTTATTGTCAAGATGCTCTTAAAAAATCAGCAAATAAAATTAATAAAAGCTTGCTCAAAGCAATTAAATGTGCGTCATCATTGCTGCTTATAATTCCTTTGCTTTGGAGTATAGTTTCATCATATAACGATATATGTTATCCGTATTGGATTCGTGGTGTAGCAGATTTTATAAAGGAGAATAATTTAGAGGGGTATAAAATACTATGTCAATGGAATCAACAGGTTGATGGAGATGAAACTGAGTATTCTGGATTGGGATATGATGATTCTAATATACCATGGGTTGACTATCCGAACATTCAAGGCGTAGCAGCTGCGTTGGATCCGTATTTTGACCATAATATTTTTTATAATTTCAATATTGATAAACCTGCACAAACTTATGTTACACATAGATCAACAACAGAAAATGAAAACAAAGAGATATTTGCAAAATGGAATAATGTCGGACTTCCTGATGTAGTTATTGGAAGATGTGGTGTTACGAGGGCATTTCCTGATATTAACGTTGATGATTATGTTGCGGTTGCACAAGTTCACGAGTATATGACATTTAAATTTGAAAAGAGTGAAAATTATATAACCATCTATGTAACGAAAGACCTGTTCAATAAGATCGGCACTCTTGAAGAATTGACCGCACAAAAGCTATACTAGGAACGATATGACAAAAAGTTTGTTTTTTGGATTAATTATCCGAAAGCACTTGATTTTCCCTTAATAATGTGTTAAAATAATACATGAAACAGAAAACGTTTTACGATGGAGATTTTAATGTGAAAAAGCTTGACCTTGACAAGATAATAAAATTTGTATTGACTTCTGGAATAGGTTTTGTGCTTGATTTCATATCCTACTTTATGATGACGCAGCTAATAAATATCAGTGTTGTTTATGCGAATTTTACAAGCTCAATAGTAGGCGCAACATTTGTTTTCATAGTTTCTACGAGAAAGATATTTATACATGATAATTCAAAGATCCCATTAATGTGCAAATATATTTTGTATATAATGTATCAGCTTATCATGATAACGGTGGCGTCGTTGCTGATCTCTTATGTAAATAAATTTCTGTCAGCATCAACGGATATATCATTGATAGTTAAATACAGCAAAATGTTATCGAAGATCTTGGTAACGCCGCTGACGCTTTCGTGCAACTATATTTTTATGAGGACGATTTCCAAGCTGTAATATGACATATATCGATGAAGGAGAAGCGTTATGAAGAAAGATAAGATCATGGTGTTTATACCTGTCTATAATTGTGAGAAGCAGATCACGAGAGTGCTTTCACAAATCAATGACGATGTGCTTACGTATGTTGATGAGATCATTGTGGTAAACAATTTAAGCACGGATAATACAGTAAAGGTTACACAGGATTACCTATTGAAGCATAGAGAACTTCCCTGTAAGATAATAAATAATAATGCAAATTTTAATCTTGGCGGATCACACAAAGTTGCTTTTAATTATGCTTTAGAAAATGATTTTGATTACGTTATTGTCCTCCATGGCGACGATCAGGCGGATATCAGAGACTTTTTGCCAATTCTGAAAAAGAGAAGTTATAAAAGGGCTGATTGCGTTTTGGGCGGTAGATTTGAATCAAGATCTTGCCTGATAGGTTATTCAAAAAAGCGCATACTTGGAAACCATGTTTTTAATATTATCTATTCACTGGCAGCTGGAAAGTCTATAAGAGATATGGGTTCAGGACTTAATATGTATAGCACCAATATGCTCAAAAGTAAATTTTACATTGGTCTGTCAGATTCGCTGTATTTCAATGCTGAAATGCTGCTGTTTTCAGCATATTATAATGTTGATTTCAAGTTTTATCCGATCACATGGCGTGAGGAAGATCAGGTATCAAATGCAAAATTATTTAATTTGTCATATAATTTGTTTGTCATGGCTTTGCGATATAGGCTTAACAAAAAGAAGTATATAGATTCTTACTGCAAAAAAGATATATATAAGGGAAAGATCATTTTTGATAATACTGTTGGGGGAGAACGATGAAAAATTTTCATTTAATAATGCCAATGGGCGGCAAGGGACAACGCTTTTTCAATGACGGGTATGTAGCCCCTAAACCATTGATCGAGATACATGACAGACCATTCTTCTATTGGTCCACTATGTCAATACTGAAGTATAATCCAGATTGTGATGTTACTTTCGTTGTGCTGAGAGAACATATAGAGAAGTTCGATATAAAAAATCGTATATTATCGTATTTCCCACAGGCTAGAGTGGAGGTAATACCTGAGGTTCTTGCAGGTGCAGTGCTGACTTGCATGGCAGGTGTAGAAAATATCAATGACGATAGACCAGTCTTGTTTAATGACTGCGATCACATGTTTTGTTGCTCTGAGTTCAATTTTATGGATAAAAAAAGTGCGGCAAAGTATGACGGCTTGTTGTTCACATTCAAATCAGATCTGCCGCAGTTCAGCTATGCTTTGTGTGATGAAAATGGTGTTGTTATTAGAACTCAGGAGAAAGTTGTTATTAGTGACAATGCAATATGCGGAGCATATTATTTCAGAAATAAGGACATTTTTCTTGAAAACGCCAAGAGATATTTGTCGGAGTGCGAATATAGTGAATATTTTATGAGCGGCGTGTATAACAGCATGATAAAGAATAAACTTATATCCGGTGTAGTGGGTACGGATTATCATATATCGTTTGGTACACCTGCTGAGTATCAGGACGCAGTTGACAGACTGGAATTTGGAGAGCTGCTATGAACATTGTTATGTTTTTAGCTGCGCTGGCTGTGATAACTCTTGGACACTTTTTTAGAATTAGGCGTTGGAAAAGTTTTATATCGGTCTATGAAGATTCACATGATTCAGACTTGATGTTTTGCACAGGAATAGGTTATTTGGTGGATAATGTTCTGCCATTTCATGTGGGCGATATTGTCAGAGCAGCGATAATTGGCAAAAAACTAAAAAATGGTGCTGCATTTTCTCTTGCCGTGATAATCATAGATAGGATCTTAGATGTTTTCGTTGTAGCGTTCATTTATGGGACGATTTTTTTTGCCTCAGGGAAAAATCTGATGAATTTTATTTTCTTCACCGGTTTTTCAGCACTGCTACTGTTTTTTCTTGGGTTGTCGGTTACATTTAGCAAACGTTTTAAAAAGTGTGTGCTTGTATTTTCCTCAATATTTAATACGAAGATCCAGCTTTGCATCTTAGAATTTGTGTGGTCTTTTATCTGTACCATACGCAATACAGTGAAAAAGATCGACAAAACAAAGCTTGTTCTAAGAACACTTTGTATGTGGTCTTGCTACATTTTGTCATATCTGATGTATTCAAATTGCTTAAAAAACACGTCTTTCGTAGACGTTTTCAATAATTTGTTCAGCATAGATTCTTATTCTCCATTTGTTGATTATGTACGTCATGGTTTTTCTCACTATTATTTTATTTTCCTGCTGTTTAATTTCCTCACTTGTGTGTCTATAATAGTGGTCGCATTTTTTGAAAAATTCAAAAAATGCAGCTCTGAGAATAAAGGAGAGCTTATTATACCATATACAAATGAAAACAGCTGTCTTGACTTTTTAAAAATATATTTCTCAGATATCCGTGATAAAAACTATATTGACCGGTTTCTTGAAATAAATAAAGATGTAATTATATTGAGAAACTGTTCAGCAGGTTCAAATGCAACAACTTTGCAATGTATAAAAAGCGGAAGAATGGTGTATCGGAAGTATGCCTTTGGCAGTGACGGTGAAAAATTATTTGAACAGGTAAAGTGGCTTCAAAATAATAAAGATCAGTTGTATGTTACTGAGATCCTAGATGCGTATCAGAAAAATAATGTTTGTTACTATGATATGCCGTATCTTGGTGATTCTATAGGTTTGTTTGATTACATACATTCTATGCCTTTGGAGAATAATGGAGAGCGTAGTCAGCGATCTTGAAAGCAATTATTCTAAGAAATATAGTTCCAAGGCTGACGCTGATACAATAAGGCAGTATTATGATAAAAAGATCAGGTCCAACATAGATAAAATAATGAATGCACACGTTTTGAGCGAATTGACAAACTATGAAAAGGTTGTCATCAACGGTGAAACATATGATAATCTGACAATGTTTCTTGACAAATTATACTCCTTTGACTTTTGGAAAGAAATATTTGAAAATGACTATTATTCAGATATCCATGGAGATTTGACAGTAGAAAATATTGTGTGCAATATTAATTATCCTAAAGGGTATTATCTTATTGACCCAAATGGCGGAAATATCCATTCGTCGCCTAACCTTGACTATTCAAAGCTTCTGCAATCGCTTCATGGAAATTATGAGTTCTTTATGCACACTGCAAAGGTCAAAGTTAATAAAAATGAGATATCGTTTAAGATAACAAGAACTACATCATATGACGTATTGTATAAAAGGCTTGATAAGTATCTAAAAGACACGTTTGATGCCAAGAGAGTCAAAAGCATATATTTTCACGAGATAGTGCATTGGCTGAGATTGATGCCGTATAAAATAAATAATGACAGTGATCGTGCAGCAATGTTTTATGCAGGCCTTGTAATGGTTGTAAATGATATTTTTGAGGAGTTTGATAATATTGACAAAAGGATCGGAATTAAAGCTTGCAATGTTTGACCTAGATGGTACGCTTTTTGATACGAACAAGGCAAATTATCTTTCCTATAAAGAAGCCTGCAACGGCTTTTGTGATGTAAGCGAGGATTTTTTTTACGAGCATTGTATGGGAAAAAACTATAAGACTTTTTTGCCTCTTTTAGGAGTGGAGGATAAAGAAAATATAGAATTGATACATAAACGGAAAAGTGATAATTATAAGAGCTTTTTCTCTTTTATACGTCCTAATTTTTCACTTCTGAATATAGCTGAACTGTTTAAGAAGAATGGTATAAAGATCGCAATAATAACAACCGCGTCAAGAAGCAATACTTCAGCGCTTTTGAAGTTTTTCGATTATGATGATTTTTTTGATCTGGTGGTCACACAGGAAATGACAGATAAGACAAAACCTTTTCCTGATGGGTATCTTTATGCCATGAAGTATTTTCATTGCACGCCTAACGAAAGCATTATATTTGAAGATTCTGACGTTGGTTTGCAAGCTGCTCTTAAAACACAAACTGCGGTATATAAAATAGTACGCTTTTGAAGGGTGACACAATGAAAAATAAAACCAGAAATTTGATACCTGTGCTTGTAATAGTGCTGTATTCAATATTGTTCTTTGCTGTTATTTTGTCAAAGAATAGAAGTTCCCTTTATGTTGATGATAATATTCTTCAGTGGGGACCTGTTATAAATAAAGCATTTGATAATATTTTCAGTGGTAAGGGCATACCATATTGGAATTTTTATCAGTATAAAGGCATAAACATTTTCAGCAGCGGTTATTATGGCTTGCTGAATCCATTTATGTATGTTTCCTATGCCATAAGCCATTATCTTTTAAACGGCTTTCTTGAAACGCTAATTGTTTATGAAATAATTATGTATATGCTTGGTAATCTTATGATGTATAAGATACTGAGAACATTAGATTTGAAGCGTAGTACGATAATAATAGCGATGCTTACATATTCAACCAGCGTGATTTTTTTCCTTTTCAGCTTTTATTATTTTACTTTCAATAATTATTTCTTTATGCCGTTTTTAATGTGGACATTTATTCAGAGCAACTCCAAAAGGACCCGCTATTTTATTCCTGGCATAGTTTTAGCTTTTTCCCTGTTAATGGGCCATGTTCAATTCAGCTGTTATTATGTAATGGTATACTGTATTTTTCAAGTGGTCGCTTCTGTCCAAAAGAAAAAGTTAAAAGAATTAGTTCCGTTACTAATCAACTTGGTAATATTTACAGGGTTGTCATGCGGAATCATAATCGGTTCTATGAAAGTTTCAGGCGACAGAAGTCTGATACTTTCTGGCTATGGCAACAATGATTTCTTCTCGCAGGACATATCTATTTCAAGCGTTTTTAAACCTATTTATATAGTTCTATTTAATGATAAAATAGTAAAGCGTGATTATTATATGAACTATATTGGCTTGGGCTTTTTTGCTTGGTTTTGTCTGCTGTATGTTGCATCGGCCATAAAAACGCTATACACAAAAACGGAATGTGGCATACAATTAGCTGTTAGCAAACTAACTTCACATGGCAAGATAAGCAATAAGTCAAGACTGTTATTATATGGTACCCTTTATTTTGCTGCGGTAAGAGCGGCTGTATACTATTTGTTTGAACAATATCATTACTCACCAATAGCAGACGCAGTGATAGTTATTCTTATTGCTATCAGTGTTGTGTGTTTGTTAGTGCGTGACCAGAGATCTGATACCCATTACCTAACATCGCCTAAATTAAGAGCAGGCTGTGTGCTGTTTTTGATACTCCTGTTTCTTGTGCTAAAGCTTGATTTTGTATTATATCTTGCAGCTATAGTATGCTATATTCACTTTTTCATAAAAGGAAAAGGTCAGAACAAATATAATGAGTCAGAAAAACTTATGCACATTTTTCTTTTTGCGGCAGTGTTCTTTGTGATAATGGCAGAGGGAAGTGGTCACGGGATCGCTGATATATTATGTCATCTGCCTTTTATCCGTGAATTTCGCTTTCTGTATAAATGTTCATTTATTTATGTGCCGCTTATAATAGTGACGGGAGCATATAAGCTAGACAGCATGAAAAAATATTATAAACCAGCAATAATTGCTTCATTGGTAAGCGTCATTTTTTCATTCGTTGCTATACTCTATTTCATGCTCTCAGGAACTCACAATTTCATCAATAATAAGCACTATGATTATTGGGATTATAAGAACATTAAGCCGGAAGTTGAAAGCTTGCTTTATGAAAACCATATAGACAATAATTATAGATTTCTCACGATAGGAAAGATCTATAAAGATAATATGACGTATTCTAATAATCCTGTTGAATATAGTTCTAAGATATGTTTTTATGGCTTTACAAAAAATATTTGCACCGAGTATGGCTTGTTTTCCTTAAATGGTTATGATAATATATTTTCCAAAAAAGGCTTTGATCAGAGCAATGCAATAATGAAGGATATATCCACAGAGGGTATGATGTGCAATATGGTAGCATCACCATTAAGTTATCTGCAATATATGAAAGAACCCGAATGGATAAATAAGTTTGAAGATCAGATGATATCAAACGGAGTAAAATATGTTCTGGTCGATAAAAATAGTCCGAAAGCTATTGAAGCATTCACCCAAGTAATTGAAAAATGCCCTAAATTGACAATATCAACTGTGCGTGATTGGACGCATGGTATGGAGCTTATAGAAATAGACGGAGTTTCTCCTATCTGTTCCTATGGGGATAATATTGAAATTCCTATAAAAGCAGATTTGGATACGTTAAATTTTGATACTGACTTTGCTAAGGATACCGAGATAGTTGTATCAATGACCTACGTTGATAATTACAAATTGACATTATATCAAGACGGAAGATCAGTAGGAGATGCTGAACTGTCAGAAACCTCAGATGGCTATATTTCAGCAGTTATACCTAAGGGAAATTATACAGTGCAATTAAGCTATGAAAACAAGGAAATGGATATAACAGTGCTCATTGCCATATTCACAACAATAATCACATTGGCTGGCGTTCTTTATCTGTTTCTGGATAAAAACTCCAAGACAATTAGCCCTTGATTTTAATTGATCGCTACCTTAAAACAAATGCCTCAAAAATTCCATACTAACCCAATACCGCCAAGGACTCACAACGTCCTCGGCGGTATTTTTCTACCCAAAATAAACCCCATAATACCTGCAAGCCTTTATCATAAAATCCTCGCTCACATCAAAATGCTGCGCAAGCAGATAAATACTGTCCAGATTTTTCTTTATGGCTTTGATAAGCTCGCTTTTCGGTATCAGATTTTCTATCGCCCACTTGTCTGCACGGTATTCATGCTGTGAGATGTTGTCTGCCGTGGCGTATCTGTTGTAAAACGCACCCTTTACGCAGTGACCTATCTCGTGAGCAGTGCGTTCCTTCAAAAGCCTTGCAGGCGTCTGGCTGTCTATGCCGATCGCACAGCCACCTGCGCCAAAAAGCGATATCGCCCCGCACTTTGGACAATCAATAAAATCTATAGTTATGTTCTCTCTACTGCAAATATCATACAATTCCTGTATGTTCGTCATCTCTCACTTTTCACCAGCCTTTCTGCGCTTTGCTTCCTCTCTGAGCATGACCATTTCTGCATACTGCTTGACCTCGTCAAACATTTCGTCCGTCACTCCAAGCGTGCCGTTGAATAATGCATATTTCAGCTTCGTGTCAAAATCTTCTTCCCTGCCAGATATAAGATATTGTACGCTCACTCCAAATCTGTTCGCTATCTTTGTAGAATTCTCTGCGGAAAGTCGTTCCGTCCTGCCTTTGCTCAGCTCAGATAAACAGCTCCTCGTTATAGACAGCTCCTTGCACATCTGCGATACCGTCATATTGTTCTCCTCGCATAGCTCTTTTATCCTTTTGTACATTTCAGTCATATTTTCTTCCTCCAATTGTGACCATTTCACAAAAGATACAGAAGTCTGTATCAAATTCGCTGATAGCTATTGACTTTTGCAGAAACCTGTAGTATACTGTATGTATCGTTAGTACAGATATCTGCATAAAATCTGGCTTTGATATAATTATAATACATTTCTCTGTAAAAGTCAAGAGAATAAACCGCCCCCCTTTTTTGACATCTCCGCCCCGAGAGATATACAGAAAACGGTTATCTGAAATGTCATTGCTTTATTTTATTTACAGTATATCATACTAACTGTCCAAATGTCTGTACAAAAAATGCGAAAGGAGAAAAATGTACGATAATATAGATTATTCCGTAGAGGTAAATTCCATAAAAAGGCTTGCGCCCTCAGCGAGCCGATATAATTTTAGAAGCGGTGGAAGCAGAGTTAATACAGCCGCACTGCGAAAGCTTTCACAGTATCGCAAACTAAGGTGGCAGGAGAGGAAGCTTAAAGAAGATATCTGCGAAATGTCCTCACAGCTTGCCGCAGTGGGGGAGCATTGCGGCAGGGTAGCCCACAGAGGGAAAAAACTTACTGACTTGTGGCTTGACCTTGCAAAGGTGCAGCTTCGCTTGAGAGAATGTGAGGAGCTTGCGGCAAAAATGCCAAAACGCTATCGTGGCGTGGTGAAAAGCCGCTATTTTGACGGCTCAAAGAAGCACCCACCTGAGTGGGGAAGCTCCGCCGCAGAGTTTGGCTTTCCCTTTGGAGGAGAAGAACTGCGCAGGCAAGTGACAAAGTGCCTTAATGAAATATGCAATTAATATAACACCTTACACAAGGTAAGGTTTAAATGCCCGTCACGGCGAACAAATAGCTTTCCCAGCATATTACGCCTATGGGCGGAAATAAAAAAATCCGCTACCATAAATGATAGCGGATATGGTACAGGTGCAAGCACCAACAAAGTAAAAATAACAATTAATTACACCTAGCGGCGTAATAGTAAGATTTAAAAGAAAGTTGAGCGTAAAATGCCCGCCACGGCGAGTGGCTGGTGCGCCTGACAGGAATCGAACCTGCGACCTCAAGAGTCGGAGTCTTGCGCTCTATCCAACTGAGCTACAGACGCATATAAGGAGCGGAAATCCGCTCCTTGTTTTTTTATAAATTTTTTATCTAAGCTTAGCTCCGCATGGCAAGTCCTGATCCGGGAAAATAACGCTTGCTGCACCGTCAGGTGTGTCAGCCGCACATATCATGCCGTTTGACTCAACTCCGCAAAGCTTCACAGGCTTCAGATTGGCTACAATAACTACCTTCTTGCCAATAAGATCTTCAGGCTTGTACCATGCCGCAATGCCCGATACTACCTGCCTGCCGCCAAAACCATCGTCAAGCTGTAAGCAAAGAAGCTTCTTGGACTTCTTTACCTTCTCGCAGTCCTTAACAAGAGCAACTCTCAGATCTACCTTTGCAAAATCATCTATGGTTATCTCGTCAGCTATAGGCGCAGGCTCAAATCCATCGTCAGCCTTTTCCTCAGGCTTTGCATTGCTGCCTATTATCTTGTTAAGCTCCTCTATCTCCTTGTCAACGTCAATTCTTGGGAAGATGATCTCACCCCTGTGAACTGTAACGTCAGCAGGAAGTACACCGAATTTGCCGGCGTTCTCGTATGTGATGTCGCTCTCAGCCGCACCTATCTGCTCCCATACCTTTGGCATTGTTGTAGGCATAAAGTTGCTGAGAAGCGTTGATACTATCCTGATAGTTTCAAGCAGATTGTAAAGAACTGTCGCAAGTCTTGCCTTTTTGCTCTCGTCCTTGCCAAGTACCCATGGAGCAGTTTCGTCAATGTACTTGTTAGCTCTCGATACTACCTTGAATATCTCAGCCAAAGCATTGTTTATCTGAGTCTTGTCCATAAACTCATCAACTTTTGCCCTGAGTCCTTCAGCCTCAGCAATAAGCTCAGCGTCAAAATCGCCAGCCTCTCTGTCAGCAGGAAGCGTGCCGCCAAAATATTTGTCAGCCATAGCTACAGTTCTTGAAACAAGATTGCCAAGACCATTTGCAAGGTCAGAGTTTATTCTGTTTATCATTATCTCGTTTGAGAATGAGCTGTCTGCACCCAAAGCCATTTCACGGAGAATGTGGTATCTGATAGCGTCAGCACCATATCTCTCACCAAGAATGAACGGGTCAACGACGTTGCCCAAAGACTTGGACATCTTCTGTCCGTTGAATGTTATCCAGCCATGTACAGCAAGATGCTTAGGCAAAGGAAGATCAAGTGCCATAAGCATTGCAGGCCATATGATAGCGTGGAATCTCATGATATCCTTTGCTACCATGTGAACGTCAGCAGGCCAGAACTTGTCAAAATCATTGTACTGCTCGTTCCAGAAACCAAGTGCAGAAATATAGTTAGAAAGTGCGTCTATCCAAACGTAAACAACGTGCTTGTCATCAAATGTAACAGGAATACCCCACTTGAAAGTGGTCCTTGATACACAAATATCCTCAAGACCGGGCTTGATAAAGTTGTTTACAAGCTCAGTGGCTCTTGTCTTTGGCTGGAGATAATCTGTCTCAGTGAGAAGCTTCTCTATCCTCTCAGCAAAAGGCGACATCTTGAAGAAGTAAGCCTCCTCCTTAGCCTCTGTTACCTCTCTGTGACACTCAGGACAACAGCCGTTCTCGTCAAGCTGTGACTCAGTCCAGAAGCTCTCGCAAGGGGTGCAGTATTTGCCCTTGTATTCGCCCTTGTAAATGTAGCCCTTGTCATAAAGAGCCTTAAAGATCTTCTGAACAGTTTCAATGTGATAATCGTCAGTAGTTCTGATGTATCTGTCATAGCTGATGTTCATGTAGCTCCAAAGCTTTTTGAAAGTCTTGACTATCTCATCAACATATTCCTTAGGTGTAACACCCTTTTCAGCAGCCTTCTGTTCGATTTTCAGACCATGCTCGTCAGTGCCTGTGAGGAACATGACATCATAGCCCTGCATACGTCTGTATCTTGCAATAGAATCGCAGGCAACAGTGGTGTAGCAGTGACCGATATGAGGATTACCTGAAGGGTAATATATCGGGGTAGTGATATAAAACGGTTTTTTCTCCATATAAAGGACCTCCGTAAAAGAATTTGCATAAGCAGCATTTCTTATATTATACTACTTTACAGTGGTTTCGTCAAGCGGTAAAGCGAGTAAAGTGAGGAGTGAGAAATTAGGAATGAGGAATGAGCAAAGCTGACCAAAGTTGTGCACCCTGCACCGAGCGTAGCGATTTTGCGGCATAACAAACCATAGCAATCAAATGTAGGGGCTGGCGCCCTCGACAGCCCACCCCCCCTTGACATTTCGCATTATTGTTTATCTCACAACCCTTGATAACCCCACAAACATCGGTAGGGGCGAACATCGTTCGCCCGTGCTCAGAACTTGCATAAATTCTGAATCATAGAGGACACCACCCGATTTGTGCTGATTTAACAAATAATTCATACACCTTTCGTATAAAAATGCTATAATAAAAAAGTTAAAGTATAAAATCAAAGAAAAAGTAACTCTAAGGTGGGAATCGTAAAATGGAAGAAGTAAGAGAAAATAAAATGGGAACGCAGCCCATAGGCGATCTGCTGTTCAAAATGTCCCTGCCGATCATGATATCCATGCTCGTGCAGGCACTCTATAATATCGTTGACAGCATATTTGTTGCCAAAATAAGCGAGGACGCACTCACTGCCGTGTCACTGGCTTTCCCTGTGCAAAATCTTATGATAGCCCTCGGTGCAGGCACTGGTGTCGGTATCAATGCACTGCTGTCAAAATCACTTGGTGAAAAGAATTTCAAGCAGGCTAACAGCGCCGCCAATAACGGCATTTTCCTCTGCCTTGTGAACTTCGCTATCTTCGTGGTTTTCGGTGCATTTTTCACTGAGATCTTCTATCGCTCACAAACCTCAAGCAAAATAATTATCGAATACGGCGACCAGTACCTCACTGTCATCAGCCTGCTAAGTATCGGTCTTTTCTGTCAGATGACTATGGAAAAGCTTTTGCAGGCAACAGGTAAAACTATCTATTCAATGTATACTCAGGGAATAGGCGCAGTGATAAATATTATCCTCGACCCTTGCTTTATCTTTGGCGTGGGCTTCTTCCCTAAGTGGGGCGTAACAGGTGCGGCTGTGGCTACCTGTATCGGTCAGTTCACCGCTGCAGCTTTCGGACTTTTCTTCAATATGAAGTTCAACAAAGAGATAACCATAAACCTTGTGAAGTATAGACCGCAGGCGAAAATAATCAAGAAGATCTACGCTGTCGGTCTGCCGTCCATCATAATGCAGTCTATCTCTTCTATCATGACATACGGCATGAATAAAATACTTATCGGCTTCTCAAACACTGCCGCCGCAGTTTTCGGTGTGTATTTCAAACTTCAGAGCTTCGTTTTCATGCCTGTTTTCGGACTTAATAACGGTCTTATCCCTATCGTTGCCTATAACTATGGCGCAAGAAAGAAAAAGCGTATCACCGGTGCAATAAAATACGCCATGATATATTCTGTGTCTATCATGATAGCCGGCATTATCATAATGCAGCTTTTCCCTGCACAGCTTCTGAAACTCTTTGATGCAAGCGATAATATGCTAAGCATAGGCGTAACAGCCCTGCGTATAATCAGCACACACTTCTTCTTCGCAGGCTTTGATATAATCATAATCTCATCATTGCAGGCTCTTGGCAGGGGACTTTCCTCTATGCTCGTTTCATTTACAAGACAGCTCGTTGTGCTTCTTCCTGTGGCGTATCTTCTTTCCCTTACAGGCAAGCTTGACGCTATTTGGTGGGCGTTCCCGATAGCCGAAATATTCTCGATCCTGGCGTCGCTGTTTTTCCTTAGAAGAGCCTACAACGCTGAAATAAAACCAATGGCAGATTAAATAGGAGGTATTTTTATGCGGCTTATTTTTATCAGACACGGCGACCCCGATTACGTTCATGATACCCTTACCGAAAAGGGCAAGCGTGAAGCCGAGCTTCTTGCACAGCGTGTAAAGAATTGGGACGTTTCAAAGTTCTATGTTTCTCCCCTTGGCAGAGCGCAGCTCACAGCGGAATATTCCATGAAACTCCGTGGGGATACAGCGGAAACTCTCCCATGGCTGAGAGAATTTAACGGCATAATACCCACCTCTGACGGAGGACATCGTATCCCATGGGATATGTACCCCACCGAGTGGGCGGATAAAGAGATATACTATGACCGAAATAATTGGTTCAAGTCCGACTATATGCAGACAGGCAATGTTGAAGAACAGCTTAAATGGGTGCATGAGGGCATTGATAAGCTCCTTGCCGACCATGGTTATATCCACGAGAACGGTATGTTTCGCATTGAAAAGCACAGCGACGAAACCCTTGTGTTCTTCTGTCACTTCGCCGTATCAATGGTGATAATAGGACATATTCTTGGCATCTCCACCATGAATATGTGGCATGGCTTCAATATGCAGCCTACCTCCGTGACAGTCCTCGGCTGTGAAGAGCGTGAGGGCGACTATGGCTTTTTCAGATGCCACGTCATGGGCTGTACAAAGCACCTTGCAGGCGGCAATGAACCTATCTCCAACGCAGGTTACTTCACCGACGTTTTTCAGGATTAAATAAACCCGTAAGGGTGACTTTTTAGCTCGCATATTATTGCATACCAAAATATCCTCTAACCGCTCTGTTATTTCAGGGCGGTTATTTTATTGTGCGAAACCTTAGTTTAATATAATATAATAGTTAAAGAAAACGTTTTCTTCTAAATATGACTATCATTAGATAACAACATATTCATAATTTGTGAAAAAGCACAACAAAAGCTTCGCGTTTTCGTTGATTTTTTAGCTTGCTTTATGTAAACTAAATGCTTTTACCCCCTTGACTTTACTTTCAAAAGGGCTTATAATATCCCATAGTTTAAAAAGAGTATGGGTTTCATATTTTTATATATGTGCCTATGAGAGCATGAAGATTAGAAGAATAAAAGGAGAGTGAAAGAATATGTTCCAGCTTCAATGGATATGGCACAATCTTAAAGGCTACCGAAAATTCTATGTAACAGCCCTTGTGCTGTCTATCGTATGCAACGCCTTGTATCTTACCACACCTTATTTCAGCAAAGAGCTTGTGGATAAGTTTCTTTCAAGCAAGGACGCACTTTTCAACCTTGAGCATGAAAGAAAGCTGTTCTGGCTGCTGCTTGCAGGCATGGTGGGCTTTACCTTGATTAGAACTATCTGTCAGTACACCTGCAACATGACCTATGAATTATCATCTCAGGGCATGATATACAGAATAAGGACACACCTTTTCAGACGTATCGAAAATCAGGATATGGAGTTTTATGACCGCAACCGCACAGGCGACCTTATGACAAGGCTCACAGGCGACCTTGATATGGTGCGTCATGCAGTGGCATTCGTTTTTAAAGGTATGCTTGAATCATGTTCGCTGTTTATAGCCTCATCAGTTTATTTCTTTATGGTAAGCTGGAAAATGGCACTTCTTCTGCTGGCTGTTACACCGTTTATATTCGGCGTGGTGGTGCTTCTTGATAAAAAGGCAAAGCCGGTCTACGTTGACCTCCGTGAGAAACTGTCTAAAATGAATACAGACGCTCAGGAGAACATCTCAGGCAACAGAGTTGTAAAAGCCTTCGCCCGTGAGGACTATGAGATAGAAAAGTTCCAAAAAGCCAATAAAGAATATTCTGACGCCAACAAAAAAGCGTCACTGCTGTGGCTTAAATTCTTCCCTTATATGGAAGCTTTCGCAAACGCCTTGTCAGTTATTATGCTCCTTGGCGGTGGATTTTTCCTTATAAAAGGGGAAATAACAATGGGCGAGTATGTTGCTATCTCAGGACTTATCTGGGGCATCGCAAACCCTGTCAGAAACCTTGGTATCTATGTGAACGATATGCAAAGGTTCATGGCTTCTGCAATGAAGGTCATCGAGATATACTATGCAAGACCTATCATCACCGATCGTGAAGACGCAGTTGACCAGACAGAAAGGCTTCACGGAGATGTCGAGTTCAAGGACGTTACCTTTAAGTTTGGCAAGCATATAGTCCTTGACGACGTGAACTTCAAGATAAAAGCAGGTCAGACAGTTGCCATAATGGGCGAAACAGGTTCAGGCAAGACTTCGCTTATTAATCTCATACCAAGATTTTATGATACCAACTCAGGAGAAGTCCTCGTTGACGGTGTGAATGTAAGAAAGCGCAAGCTCTCACAGCTCCGCTCGCAAATAGGTATGGCAACGCAGGACGTTCTGCTTTTCTCAGATACCATAGACGGCAATATCGCATATGGCGACTCTGATATGTCCGAAGAGGACGTTAAGCACTATGCAAAGCTTGCGGCGGCAAGCGAGTTTGTAGAGAAAATGCCTGACGGCTATGAAACTATCGTGGGCGAGCGTGGCGTAGGTCTTTCAGGCGGACAAAAGCAAAGACTTTCCCTTGCAAGAGCCTTAGCCATAAAGCCTGCCATTCTTATCCTTGACGATACCACCTCCGCCGTGGATATGGAAACAGAAAAGTATATTCAGGACAGCCTTAGAAACCTCGATTTTCCATGCACAAAGATAATAATAGCCCAGCGTATCTCCTCCACCAAAGACGCTGATATGATAATAATCCTCGATGACGGCAAGATAACCGAAATGGGTACTCATGATGAGCTTATCTCCAAAAAGGGATACTATTACGAGGTGTTCAAGCTGCAGAACGATGGCTTCGGAAAGGAGGCGGTCTGAATGGCAAGAAACCGTTATGACGTTGACGAAGTTCTTGAGACCCCATTCGACTTCGCCCACCTGAAACGCTCCTTTGTGTATATCAAAAAATATAAGGGCAAAATGATAACCGCCCTTGTGCTGAGCGTATTCGCCGCAATATCAGGACTTCTCGGACCGCTCATCACACAGTACGCACTTGATAATACCATACCGCAGAAAAATATGGGACAGCTCGTCCTGCTAACCCTCGCATTTGTCGGCACTATAGCCGTGTCCATAACATTCTCCACTATCCGTTCAAGGATAATGACAGTTGTTGGTCAGGATATAATCTTCGATATCCGTACCGACCTTTTTAAGCATTTGCAGGAACTTCCATTTGAGTATTACGATAACCGCCCACACGGAAAAATTCTTATAAGAGTTGTAAACTATGTAAACTCCGTGTCGGATATGCTCTCAAACGGTATCATCAATGTTATACTCGAATGTCTTAATATGCTTTTCATCATGATATTCATGTTCTTTGTGAATGTGAAGCTGTCATTGGTGGTGCTTTCGGGTCTGCCGATATTTGCAGTTATAATGATGATGATAAAGAAAAGACAGCGTAAAGCATGGCAGGACGTTTCAAACAAATCCTCAAACCTTAACGCCTATTTGCAGGAAAACATCACAGGCGCAAGAGTGACCCAGATATTCACCCGTGAGGAAGAAAACGCCCAGATATTCGACAGACTTTCCGAGAAATATCGTAAAAGCTGGATAAACGCCGTGAAATATTCTCACCTTGTTTGGCCTGCTACCGACAACGTTTCTACTCTTGTGAGAGCCGCAATATTCGTGGTGGGTCTGCTGGTTCTGACCCCTGCGGCAGTGAGCCTTGGAACTATCGTTGCCATGACAAGCTATGCTTCAAGCTTCTGGCAGCCTATCATGAATCTGTCAAACATCTTCAATAACTTTATCAACAATATCGCCTACCTTGAGCGTATCTTTGAAACCCTTGACGAGCCTGCCACTATCGCAGACAAGCCGAACGCTCAGGATATCGGTGATATCACAGGCGAGGTAAAATTTGACGACGTTACATTCAGCTATGAGCAGGGCAAAACAGTTTTGGAGCATATCTCCTTTGACGTTAAGCCGGGCGAAAGCGTTGCCCTTGTTGGACCAACAGGCGCAGGAAAATCTACAGTAGTTTCTCTCCTGTCAAGATTTTATGACCTGGACAGCGGTAAAATAACCATAGACGGCAAGGATATAAGTCAGGCGACCTTGCATTCCCTCCGCTCACAAATGGGCATAATGCTTCAGGACAGCTTTATTTTCAGCGGCACTATTTACGATAATATCCGCTACGGCAGACTTGACGCAACGGAAGAAGAAATAAGAGAAGCCGCAAAGATAGTCTGCGCAGACGAGTTCATAAGCGAAATGAAAGACGGCTATATGACCGAGGTCAACGAGCGTGGCTCAAAGCTTTCAGGCGGACAGAAACAGCTTATCTCCTTTGCAAGAACGCTCCTCTCCGACCCGAAAATACTTGTCCTTGACGAAGCAACTTCATCAATAGACGCACGAACAGAAAAGCTCCTTCAGCAGGGACTTCAAAGACTTCTTGTTGGCAGAACTTCATTTATTATCGCACATAGACTTTCCACTATCAAAAACTGCGATAAGATAATGTATATCGATAACAAAGGCATTGCCGAGTGCGGCACTCATGACCAGCTTATCGCAAAGAAAGGCGAATATTACAAGCTTTATACCGCACAGCATGTGGACGAATAAAACAGCATAAAAACACGGGCGAACACTGCACCACTGCAATGTTCGCCCTTTTGTTATATTTCTTTGTAATTGCGTTTGTTGTCCTTATTTTATCACTATCTTATCCAACGTTTCCCCAACCTTGTCGTGGATAACAAGGTTGCAGGAGCCGTCCATGGAAGTCTTGTCCCGATTTATCAGCACAAGATTATCCCCCTGAAAATATCTCACCATTCCTGCCGCAGGATAAACTGTCAGAGAAGTGCCTGCAATAATAAGCGTGTCGCACTGAGATATCTTTCTCACCGCCTCCGTCACAGTTTTATCATCAAGTCCCTCCTCATAAAGCACAACATCAGGCTTGATTATTCCGCCGCAGGTGCATTTCGGAACGCCTGTGCTGTTTAAAATATCCTCCGCAGTGTAGAATTTTCCGCAGTCCATGCAGTAGTTGCGGTGTACGCTTCCGTGAAGCTCCAGCACCTTTTTGCTTCCTGCCGCCGTGTGAAGCCCGTCAATATTCTGCGTGATAACTGAAGAAAGTATGCCTGCCCTCTCCATTTCCGCCAGCTTGTAATGCGCCTTGTTAGGCTTCGCCGTCAGACAAAGCATTTTGTCACGGTAAAAATCATAAAACGCCTTTGTGTGCCGCATAAAAAACGTGTGGCTGAGTATCTGCTCAGGGGGATAATCATATTTCTGATTGTAAAGTCCGTCCACCGACCGAAAATCAGGTATGCCGCTCTCTGTTGATACCCCTGCTCCTCCGAAAAATACTATCCTGTGTGACTTGTCTATTATCTGCTGCAGCTCCATTTCTATCACTCTTATGAAAAATGCGGTCTATACCGAAGCACAGACCGCATTGATTATTCACGATATTAGTCGATCTTAACGATCCAGCCAAACTCGTCTGGTATCTTGCCCCACTGAATGCCTGTCATTGTATCATAAAGCATCTGTGAAACAGGGCCGATCTTGTTGTTGTTTATCTCCATTACCTTGTCGCCCCACTTAAGATGACCAACAGGTGAGATAACAGCAGCAGTACCTGTGCCGAATACCTCGTCAAGCTTGCCGTTGTCGTAAGCCTCAGCGATCTCCTCGATAGAGATCTTTCTCTCGCTTACCTTGTAGCCCTTCTTCTTGCATATCTCGATAGCAGACTTTCTTGTGATGCCAGGGAGAACAGAGCCAAGAAGCTGTGGTGTAACAACTTCGCCGTCAATAACGAAGAAGATGTTCATTGAGCCAACTTCCTCAACATACTTTCTCTCAACACCATCAAGCCAAAGTACCTGCTCGTAATCCTGCTCGTGAGCTTCTTCCTGACCTGCAAGTGAGATAGCGTAGTTAGCGGCTGTCTTAGCAAAGCCTGTACCGCCTCTTACAGCTCTTACATACTTGTTCTCAACATAGATCTTAACAGGGTTAAGACCGGTTGAATAGTAAGCGCCTGAAGGTGAAAGAATAATGATGAACAGATAGTGGTCAGCAGGCTTAACACCTACATATGGGTCAACTGCGATGATAAATGGTCTGATGTAAAGGGAAGCGCCCTCAGTGTGAGGTACCCAGTCCTGCTCCATTTTAACAAGAGTTTTCAGAGCGTAGAGCATATCTTCTTCGTTTATCTTAGGGATGACCATTCTCTCAGCAGAGTTATTCATTCTCTTGAAGTTCTCCTGAGGTCTGAAAAGCTGAACAGAGCCGTCAGCAGTACGATAAGCCTTAAGACCTTCAAATATCTCCTGACCGTAGTGCAGGCACATAGCAGCAGGGGAGAGTGAAAGGTCGCCGTAAGGCACGATTCTAGCGTCATGCCAACCCTGACCTGCGTCATAATTCATAACAAACATATGGTCAGTAAAAATGTGACCGAAACCAAGCTTTGTCTCGTCAGCCGGTTTTTCCTTTGGAGTAGTGGTACGTTCGATCTTGATATCTAACATACAGATCCTTCTTTCTTAAATTAATGATCGGCTCGCCAAGCGAACCTCTACCACATATATTATAATACTTATTGTGATCTTTTTCAAGAGGTTTTGCAAAAAAAATTCCTTGCCACAGGAAAAATATGCAGGATAACATTTTGAAAACTGCATTTTTATACAACTGTATGAAAACTGTTGAGAAATCGTCATAAAATTGTCTTTATATTGTAGGAAATACTCCTTGAAAAAAAGGTGATAGTGTTGTATAATAGGGTAAAATAAATGTGAAACGAGTATATTATAATAAGGACATATAAGGAAAGGTAATGTTATGAACGATAGAGAAAGAAAGGATAATGATCTTGGCATAGATCTTGATATGAAAGGTCTTACCCTCGACAGCGATGAAGCCGCAAAGCCGCAGGCGCAGAACCGCCCTATGAGCCATGAGGATATGGCAAGAATGATCGCTAAAAATATGGCAATGCAGGACGGCGGCTTTGACGAGCCTATCACTCCCGTAAGAGGAGTTTCAGACTTCGGCGAGGAAACTGTAAAGCCTAAAAAGCCAAAAACGACTGAAACACGCAGGAAAAATGCAAAGCCTGCGTCAAAGCAGACTTCAAAGAGCGGCTCAAAGAATGGAAAAAAGAAGAAAAAGAAGTCCTCGTCAGGAAAGACTGTCGCAATAGCAATATGCTCAGTTGTTGGTGTTATGATAGTCGCCGCAGGTGGCTTCTATCTGTGGGGCATGAATTCGTATAAGGATAGATTTCTTGGAAATACATATATAAACGGCATCGAGGTCAGCGGAAAGACCAAGGCGGAAGCCTATAAGCTCGTAAGCGAGCAGGCTGTTATCCCAAAAGCCATCACCGTTACAAAGAAAGACGGCACAACATTTTCCATAAAGCTGTCTGAGATAGGCTATAACGATAATACTCAAAACCTTATCACACAGTATTATACTCAGCAAAACCACTATTCATGGTTCTCTTCTGCCATGAAGCGTACGGATTTCACTTTTGAATCTAAGTTCAAGTATGATAAGGCTAAGCTTGAAAAGGTGCTGAAAAGAAAGGTGCTTGACTCCCAAAGCACAAAAGAGCCTGAGGACGCCTATATCAAAAAAGGCGACGACAACAGCTATGTTGTGGTAAAAGAAACCACGGGCGACGCTGTGGAGGAGGGTAAGATAGACGAGCTTTATTCCTATGTGGAAAATCAGATTGACGACGGTAGCTTTGACGTTGATATCTCAAAGGCAGATTGCTATAAAAAGCCTGCCATAACAGCAGATATGCTTGAAGAGTCCTGCAAGAAGCTCAATAACCTTAACGATATCGAAATAACATTCGATTTTATCTACACCACCGAAACTCTCACAGGTGATACTATCATGGATTGGATAACCTTTGACGAGGATAATGCCGAAGCAGGCTATACAGTTGATGAAGATAAGGCAATGGCATATGTTGAAGACCTTGCAGATAAGTATGATACCTATGGCAAGGACAGAGAGTTCAAGACCACAAAGCGTGGAACTATCACTATCTCCGAGGGCCAGGGCTGTTACGGCTGGTGGATAGACCAGCAAAAGACCTGCGACCTTATTGTAGACCTTGTTGAAAAGGGCGAGTCTGCCGAAACTGAGCCTGTCTACTATGTAAACCCTGACTCAGCCTATGAGTATACCTGCAATAAGGATTGGCGTACAGCCGATAAGGATTACGGCAACACTTATATTGAGGTAGACCTTACTGCACAGCATTTGTGGTATTATAAAGACGGCAAGCTCACAATGGAGTCTGATATAGTTTCAGGCTATCCAAGCAAGTCAAGAAATACCCCTGGCGGTGTTTATAAGCTTTGGTATAAGGAAAAGGGAAAGACCCTCAGAGGATCAGCAGACGGACAGTCTTATGCTTCCTATGTTGACTATTGGAACAACGTTTCCACTATCGGCATAGGACTTCATGACGCATCATGGCAGAACGGCAACTTTGGAGGCGAGCGTTATAAGTCAAGCACATGGGGCTCACACGGCTGTATAAATATGCCTTTAGATAAAGCAAAATACGTTTATGAAAAAATAGATATGGGTACTCCTGTATTTATGTATTGGTAAGAGATAATAGCAAGGCAATACGGACAACTCGTATTGCCTTTGCTTTTAGTTTCAGTTAGGAGAATTTATGTACATTACAGATGAAGACAACCCACGCCTGCCATTTCTGCGTGATAAAACTTCAAAGCTCACCACCTCACCGGGCTGTTATATAATGAAAGACAAAATGAAAAAGATAATCTATATCGGCAAAGCGAAAAATCTCCGCAACCGTGTGACATCTTATTTCAGAAAGGGTCAGGATCATCTGCCAAAGGTGTGGAAAATGGTGTCCCACGTCTATGACTATGACTTTATCGTCACCGACTCTGAGTTTGAAGCCCTGGTGCTGGAGTGTTCTCTTATAAAGCAGTATACCCCGAAGTATAATATCCTGCTGAAAGACGATAAGGGCTATAGCTATATCAGGGTCACAAATGAGGACTATCCACGCCTGCAAGCCGTATTGCAAAAATACGATGACGGTGCAGAGTATATAGGACCCTATACAAGCTCATTCGCAGTAAAACAAGCCGTTATCGAAGCCAATAAAGTCTTTATGCTCCCTACCTGCACCCGAAAATTTCCGCAGGATTTCAGAAAACAGCGTCCCTGCCTTAATATGCACATAAAGCAGTGCATGGGCGTTTGCACAGGAAAATTCTCCAAAGAGGAGTATAATTCTATCGTCCGTCAGGCGGTGGACTATATCCGAAACGGCTCGTCAGATTCAGTTGAAAGACTCACCGAGGAAATGAACAAAGCCGCTGAGGAGCTTGACTTTGAGCTTGCCGCAAAGCTTCGTGACCGTATCCAAGCCATACAGAAAGCCGCTGAAAGTCAGAAGATAATTAATGACGATATTCGTGACACTGATATAATCGCCATTGCTCAAAATGGCGAAATGGCGTGTGCAAGCGTTATAATGTACCGTGGGGGCAGACTTTTTGATAAGGCTTCCTATTTCCTTGGCGAAAAAGACGACAGCGTAAAAATGCGTGAAGATTTTCTCATGCAGTATTATTCCTCCAAAGATAGTATACCGAAAGATATCCTCCTTGACGAGGATATCACAAACGGCGAGATAATAGAGAAATTTCTCCGCCAGAAGTATGACCATGCCGTGAATATCTCTACTCCGAAAAGAGGACAGTTTCTCCGCCTTACCACCCTTGCCAAAAGCAACGCCACCGAGTATCTCTCCATAAAAGTCGGCAGAACGAGCCGTGAGATAACCGCCCTTGAGGAGCTTGCCAAAGCATTGGGACTTCCCAAGACTCCGAAATATATCGAGTGCTACGATATATCAAACCTCGCCTCTACAAATATGGTCGCAGGCATGGTGGTCTTTGAAAACGGCAGACCATGCAAGAAGTATTATAAAAAGTTTTCTATCAAAACAGTTGCAGAGCAAAATGACTATGCCTGTATGCAGGAGGTCATAGAACGTCGCTTTAGAAACTACTTTGAGAAAACAGACGAGGGCTTTTCCATTATGCCCGACCTTATCTTGCTCGACGGCGGAAACGGCCACGTCAATGCCGTTGAGCCTGTCTTAGAGCGAATGGGTGTGACCTGCCCATTGTTCGGACTTGTGAAAGACTCAAAGCACCGCACACGAGCCGTTGCCACAGGTGGTGGAGAAATAAGCCTTGCAAAGTGCAGAGCGGCGTTCAATCTTGTTACCGCCATTCAGGACGAAGTCCATAGAGTAGCCATAACCTATCAGGCACAGAAGCATAAAAAGAATGCCCACCGACTTGAAATAACCAAAGTCAAAGGCATAGGCGATAAAAAAGCCGCCAAGCTAATAACCGAGTATAAGACCAAAGAAGCTCTCAAAAAAGCCACAGTAGAGGAGCTTGCAAAGACCGCAGGTGTGAATATAGACACCGCAAGAGAGCTTAAAGAAATAATAGACGAAATGTAGGGATAACATTGATAGAAAATACCAAAGACATAGACGAACTTGAATTTATAAACAGCTTTTCCCATTCAGGCAAGCCCGTTAAAGACCTATCCAGAATAAAAGCCTTGCTTTCCGACCTTGGCGACCCGCAGGACAGCCTTAAATTCGTTCATATCGCAGGCACCAACGGCAAAGGCTCAATGGCACAGATGTTCAGCGAGGTCTTTCAGTGTGCAGGGCTGAAAACAGGTCTTTTCACCTCGCCTTATATAATAAGCTATACCGACAGGATAAAAATAAACGGCATTGATATTCCAAAGCCTGCCCTTGCGAAAATGGCAAAGCGTGTGAAAGCCGTCACCGATATGCACTGCGACCGTGAGAATTTCTCTCAGTTTGAAATAACCACCGCCATAGCTTTCCTCTATTTTGCCGAGGAAAACTGCGACATAGTCGTCCTTGAAACAGGTCTTGGGGGACTTTTGGACAGCACCAACGTTATAAAAACCCCTATTCTCACAGTCATAGGCTCAGTTGACTTTGACCACACCGCCATTCTGGGTGACACCTTGGAGAAGATAGCCTATCAGAAAGCAGGCATAATAAAGCCCCACTGTCCATGTGTGCTAAGTGCAGGCAACGACATGAAAGTTATCCGCACTGTCAGAGAGCAGGCTGTGAAAAATCTTTCTCAGCTGGTTATCCCCGACATCAATCAGCTCAAACTTATAAGCTGTGACGTTTTCGGCTCAAAGTTTGAGTTCAAGGGACAGTCCTATGAAGTCACAATGGGCGGCGCACATCAGGTGCTGAACGCCATGAGCGTCATAAGCGGCATACGCCTTATCAACGATACCATGAAAATTCCTCAGGATAAAATTTTTGAGGGCATCAAAAAAGCCCAGCTCCAAGGCAGAGTGCAGATACTAAGCCGAGATCCGCTTTTGATACTGGACGGCGCACACAATCCCGACGGTCTGTCAGCCTTGGCAGGTGTATTGGAGCATTGTGAAAAACACCCATGTTACGCTGTTTTGGGAATGTGCAGGGATAAAAACATCACCGAGGCGGTAAAGAAACTCATACCGTATGTAGACAAATTCTACACAGTTGACGGTTTCAGCGACAGAGCCGAAACTGCCTCTGACCTTGCCGACATCATAACCAATGCAGGCGGCATGGCAGAGCAAAGTCCAAAGCCTGCCCTTGAAATGGCACGTCGGCTAATAAACGAGAATCCTCACGGAGTGAATCTTATATGCGGTTCGCTTTTCCTATGTGCTCAGGTGCTTAATGAAATGAAAGATGATTAACGTACATCAGTAGGGGCGACCTCAGGTCGCCCGATTTTTTTGCCTCACAAACTTGCGATATCCGCACAAATCGTGTATGGGCGAACACTGTTCACCAACTGTAAAACTTTCCCACCACACCTGTAGGGGAGCGGCTCAATTTCTGCTTTGCAGAAAGGCGACGTCCCGTTCGGAGGTGTAAATCTGTGTTTGTTATATCTTTGATGCCAAATTTTTTTCGGAACAGTTTGTTGTGCCGCAAAATCGCTGTCGCTCTTTGCGAAATTCACTTTGTTTAATGGGATAGAAAAAAAGCGGTGCAGAGATTTTTTCTCCGACACCGCTTTGTTGTTTCTTTTACTTTGTTATGCTTTTAAGTCTTTTTCTGCACCGCTTGTAGGCTTACGCCTATTGAGGCTCTGCCTCAAGCTCCGCAGGGGCTTTGCCCCTTGACCCCACAAGCCCTCTGGCGCCGGGCTTGACCGTGCGCTTTATCTCTCGCTTCGCTCGGTTTCTTCTATTCTTTTTCTGATTTATTTTTCAATAGCCGCTTGAACTGCTTTCTTCCAACCACCTATCAGATCACTGCGTTTACTCTCGCTCATAGACGGAATAAACTCCCTGAACTTATCCGAAACGCCAACAAGCTCTTCCATACTGCCCCAAAGCCCACAGCCAAGCCCTGCAAGATATGCCGCACCTGTTGCGGTGGATTCCACGTTATAAGGCCTTATGACCGAATGACCCAATATATCAGCCTGAAATTCCATAAGAAAATCGTTGCTTGCCGCACCGCCGTCAGCCTTTATGCTTCCGATAGCCCCAGCGTCCTCCTCCATCGCCCTGAGAACGTCATAGGTCTGATAGCACATAGCCTCCAGTGTCGCCCTGACTATGTGACACCTGTTCGTGCCCCTTGTAAGCCCTGTTATCATGCCCCTGGCTTCGGGCTTCCAGTATGGTGCGCCAAGTCCCACGAATGCAGGCACAAAGTATACACCGCCCGTGTCCTCAACACTTCTTGCAAGCTCCTCGGTTTCTGCCGCTGTGCGTATTATGCAAAGCTCGTCACGAAGCCATTTTACCGCCGCACCCGATACGAATACCGACCCCTCCAGAGCATAATTAACCTTTCCTCCTATGCCCCAGGCAATAGTCGTGAGCAGCCCATGACGGCTTTCCACAGGCTTTTCACCCGTGTTCATAAGCAGAAAACCGCCTGTGCCATAGGTGTTTTTCACATCGCCCTCACGGAAACAGCATTGTCCAAAAAGTGCCGCCTGCTGATCTCCTGCACAGCCTGCGATCTTTATCCTGCTTCCGAAAATGTTCTCCTCAGTTTCGCCCAAGTCACCCGAACATTCTTTGACCTCAGGGAGCATACAGCTGGGTATGCCCAAAAGTCCCAGTATCTCCCTGTCCCATTCAAGGGTGTGAATGTTGAAAAGCATAGTCCTGGAAGCATTGGAGTAGTCCGTAACGTGTACCCTTCCCCCTGTCAGATTCCATATGAGCCAGCAATCCACAGTGCCGAAAAGTATCTCCCCCTTTTCTGCACGCTCCCTCACGCCCTCAACATTTTCAAGTATCCACTTTATCTTTGTGGCGGAGAAATAAGGGTCGATAAGAAGTCCCGTCTTGTCCTTGAAAAACTTTTGCAAGCCTTGACTTTCCATTCGTGCGCAGTCCTCAGAAGTCCTTCTGCATTGCCAAACGATAGCGTTGTAAACGGGCTTGCCGGTGTTCTTGTCCCAAAGTATCGTCGTTTCACGCTGGTTGGCGATGCCGATAGCCGCCACGTCCTCCGTTGTTATCCCAGCCTTTGCAATGACCTCACGGGCAGAACTGAGCTGACTTTCCAGTATGTCCATAGGGTCATGCTCCACCCAGCCGTTGCCGGGGAATATCTGCGGATATTCTTTCTGTACGCTCGCAACCTTTTCACCCTTTGCGTTAAAAAGCACCGCTCTGGAGGAAGTCGTTCCCTGATCTAAAGAGAGTATGTATTCTTTCATAAAATTTCTCCTTATTGCAAAAAAGGGGCGGAAATCCCACCCCTTATAAATCTGTTATCTAAATTTCTAACACTGTTTATTTCCGTACAAAAATACGCATTGCACTATCATGTAGGGGACGGCGCCCTCGACGTCCCGTCTTGTCGCCTGTACAATCTGCATTATTCGCACAATTTGGTGCGTTTCACAAACCCTGTAGGGAAACGGTGCAATATCTGCTTTGCAGAAATGCGACGTCCCGCTTGCCCGACGTTTTGTTTACTTATTTTTTCGTTACACCACGTTGCGGATATTCACCCACACTTTATATCTTCATCAAATAAGCCCCGTGTAAAGCAGTATAAGATAAATAATCAACAAAAGCGACAGAACGCCAAGAAGCTTCCAAACACCCTTTATGGCGGACTTTTCCTGCTTTTTAGCTTTAACAAATTCCTCGATAGCGTCCGGAGTGTATTCTTTGTGCATCTGGCTTCCTACTGTTGGATTGAGCATATCATTGATGTTGATGTTGCGGTATTTTTCCTCACGAAGCTTCTTAGGATCGGTCTCCTTGGTGCTGATGTTATCATATGAAGAATTGAGCAGGCTCTTGTCCATTTTCTTCATGTTGATAGCGTCCATAGAAAGCTCTGCTTCCTCAGGTCTGCCAAGGCTGTCACCATTGTCGTAAATATGCTTTGTGTCAACGCTCTTCATAAGCTGATTGTTTGAGCGGTTTGCCCTCAGCATCTTGATAAGAGTGTCAGTGTAGAGGTTTTCCTCTTCCTCGGCCTCGTCAGTAAGGATTATGTCCGAGGTGTCGTTTATCGCCTCGTCAACTGTATCAATAAGGGAAGTAAGTCCCTTGTTCGCCTTCTTGTATGGCTTTTTAGCCGCAGGCTTCGGAGCTTCCGCCGCAGGCTGTGGAGCAGGTTGGCTGTACACAGGTGCTGAAACTGTCTGCTGTGCAGGCTGTGCTGTCTGAACAGGCGTTGGAGCAGGTGCAGGCTGTGAAACCGGCGGAACAGGAGCAGAAACAGGCTGGCTTGCAGGTGCAGAGCCTGAAATGCCCTCGTGTCCCGGAATAAAGATCTTTCTCTTTCTTATAGGTGCGTTTATCTCGCCGGGAATACCGCTCTGAGCCATCGGCTTTGTGTTGAATACAGGAGCGGACTGGATGTCCTCTGCAGGCGTCGGTGCAGGAGCAGGCTGTGGCTCAGGTATAGGCTCTGGCTCTGGTGCAGGCTGTACTGCTGCAGGCTCAGGCTGAACGGGAGCCGGAGGCGGAACTACCTTAAGCTCAGGGTTTTCCTCAGGCTCGTCAGGTATAGGCTCGCTGTCAGGACCGTCCTCGCCAACGATAGCGTCAGCAGAAATGGAGCTTGCAGCCGCAGAGAAATCGTTGCTCTCGATAGCCGAATCCTCGTCGCCCTCAAAGCTTACCATTTTGCCTGTTGTAACATCATAGTATTCCTCGCCGTCCTTGACAGCGATCTTGAGCTTCGGCGCAGGCTCGCCCCTCTTAGGCAGGTTAGCCTGTGGAATGTCAATGTCAGGGAATACCTCGTCAACGTCCACCTTTGCGATCTTAAGTATCTCCATTGCGGTTCTGCACTTCATAGAGCCTCTTACCATTTCCTTGATAGGAAGCAGAATGATATCGCAGAATGTGGCATAGAAAGACCTCAGCGCAGACATTGTGCTGTCAAGCATATCCTGAGGAAAACGATGGTCAAAATACTTATCCCATTGCTCAGGGCTTGACATTATCATCTTGTCTATGTACTGACAAAGTGGTATCCAAAGCTCAGGTTCTTCAAAATCTCTGTCATTGGTGATGAGCCACATATAACATCTGAGGAAACAGTCATAGCATGAAATATCTCTCAGGTTGAGCATAACGTCATCAATGTTCAGGGAAGCCGAAAATATAGGATCAGAGAATGCGAAGCATCTGTATCCGTTGCTGGCGATCTTTGCATAAGCCGTCTTTAAATCCTTTTCGGAACGGGAGAAAGGCGGCAGAAAATCAAAATCATAAGGCGTTTCATAATCAGCCGTGTCACCCTTAGCCGCCATATCAAGCAGCTTTTTGTATGTGAGCGTGACATCAGCAGTAGGAGTGTCAACGGCTATGCCGAGCACCCTGAAAGGATTGCAGGCAAAAAGTTCCATTGCCGTTATCCCAAGTGACGGTCTTGTCATAAATATATCCTCCTCCATGAATTTACTTCATATATACTTAAGCTTTTACCTTTTTTATTCGTGTTATCTTCTTCACGATCGGGTATTTTTGTGTATCTTTATGCCAAAAATAGTTTTCTTAAACTAATTTGTTTTTTGTTTTTAATTAACAAAATAAATAACTTAACAAATATAGTATAGCAAATATTAGTATAAATTACATTAACTAAACGTGAATTTTATATTTATATTATATTAATGCGAAACAAAATGCACAAAAAGAGTTTAAAAAATCGTACAAAAAGTAACTGCCAAAAGGTTTGCAATTTTGGTGAAAATATTGTATAATAAATAAGTATAAGATGTCAGGCATAAAATGCCGATATCAGATCATCATGCCAATAAAAAAGGGGGAGATCTTATGGGTCTGTTCAGCAGAAAAAGCTCCGAGCCCAAAACATCGACACAGCCTAAAAAGCAGCAGATAAATGCTGATGATATATGGAACACTCCTGTGAAGAGAGCAGGCGGAGATACGGCTTTTGTGAAGGAGTCCAGCAGCGATAAGGTACACGCTGAGAAGATAACCGATACCATAGAGCCGGAAACTATCCGCAGCAAGATGGAGCAGCTTGAAAAAGAGCTGGCTGAAAAGAAAAACGATCCCGTAAAGACCTATGCCGACTACGACGTGAACCCAGTAGGACAGGCTGAGATAACCGATGCCCAGAGCGAGTATGAAAAGCTTTATGAGGAGGAACACGCAAGATTTGTAGCTTCTCATAAGGAGGATATAAGCGTGGCGTCCGTTGAGGGTATCGACTCAAAGCTTGAGGAGATATATAGGATACATGACGAGAAAGTGGCTCAGGAGAAGCGTGATACAGGCAATATTGAAGCCATAAGTGCAGAGACCACAGCCGCAAAGGTGGCTGAGCTTCCTTATGCAAAAAAGCCTGAGGACTATGCAGAGTATAAGGATATAAAGGGAATATCCGTCGATGAGGCTCTTGTGGAGGGTCTTGGCTCTGTTGACCACAGCGAGGACGACGACGCTATCGGCTCAGTATCGGAAGAGTTTTTGGCGCAGAAGGTGAAAGAATTTAACGAAAAATATGGCAGATGATCGGGGTAAAGGCAGTCATTAGGGGTATTGCCAGAATAAATTGAATTGGAGAGATAAAATTGAAGATCAATACCGATAACCCTATCATAAAATTTTCAGGCAAAGGCAAGCCGTTTCAGTATGATAAGCTGCTTTATGCTACATTAAACGAGTATATACTTGATTATAAGAATGCAAGACTTGATAAGCTTACCGATCAGGACGCTTCTATATGCCTTGCGAGAATAATAAGAAAAATGGAAGTCAATGACGTTCCTGTCCAGCAGTTCTTCCATGAAGAGCTTGAAAAGTGGAGCGAGCATACCAACTATGAGAAGATACTCAGACTTTGCGAGCTTATGGCAAAGGATATCTTCGGCTGTTTTGATAAGAACAGAGATGACGGCAACGGCGGCTTCTATAAAACAGACAGGCTCTATTGCGTAAATAATGACGGTGAAAGAGATTATATCGTTTGTGACGAGGTTGAGAAAAAGGGACTTTTCAAGAAAGTTCCAACTCCTGTCACATTGTATTTCAATGATCTTATGGAGAAAAATAAACGTGGCGAGCTGCCAAAATCCAAGTAAATTTTGTATTAACAGATAATAAGGAGAGTATTAACATGGTAAATATAGAAATGGCAAACGGAAAGAATATCAAGATTGAGCTTTATCCTGACGTTGCGCCTATCACAGTTGCAAATTTTGAGAAGCTTGTTAAAGAGGGCTTTTATGACGGACTTATTTTTCATAGAGTTATCTCAGGCTTTATGATACAGGGCGGCGACCCGACGGGAACAGGCATGGGCGGTGCAAAAGAGAAGATAAAGGGCGAGTTCCTTGCTAATGGTGTTCGTAACGACCTCAAGCATACAAGAGGCGTTATCTCAATGGCACGTTCAGCAATGCCAAATTCAGCAAGCTCACAGTTCTTTATAATGCATCAGGACGCTCCTCATCTTAACGGTCAGTATGCAGCATTCGGCAAGGTAGTCGAGGGCATGGACGTTGTTGACGAGATCGCAGCAGTTGACGTAAATTTCAATGATAAGCCGCTTGTAGATCAGGTCATGAAGAAAGTAACTCTTATTGAGGACTAATAAAAAGGAAAATCATGGGCTGCGGTCTTTATGGCGGCAGCCCTTGTTTACGTCAAAAACAATATCAGGAGAGTAAATAATGGATTTCAAAAAAGTAACAGTGGGATTTTTTGCAGCGGTCATGGCAATGACCTCAGTGTGTTTCGCTGATCCCGAAACGCCTGTGACAACCGATGTGCCGGTCACAGATCCTGTACCGGAAACAACCACTACCGCTCAGCCTCAGCGGGAGGACACTGAAACGACTACAACTACCACAGCTCAGACATGGGAAACCACCACATGGGGAACTACCACATCTTATTCCTATGTTCCGGACACTCCGACTTCTACGCCGACAGTTGTAAAGCTTGTGGTCAGCGAGGTAAAGGATAAAAAGTTCACAGCGAAAATAAATATCCAGTGCGACCACCTTATCTCAAATGCCTCTATCTCCGTGGGCTATGACGATAGCCTTGTAGAGTTTGAAAAGTGCGAAACCAATGATAAAGCAGGGGGCATGGCAGTAGACAATGCCTTTGCAGGTAAGTTTGTATATAACTATGTGAACGCAGACGGCACAGACTTTGACGGTGATTATGCGACCCTTCATTTCAAAGTCGCAGACGAAAAACTCACCTCAACAGTGCTTTATCTCACAGTAAATTCCCTTGATGACGAAAACCTCAATGCCATATCAAATCAGGTAGAGAACGGTATCGTCAAGTATCAGGACGCTGCAGACGTTCAGCAGGACGACAGCGATTATATCGAAATAGACGTTGACTATTCCAAGTATCCTATCTCACCAGAGAATATAGGACTTACAGATGTTGACAGCGTAACAGTAGCCAACGGCGAAGTGCTTATATTCGAGGACGGCAAGTTCCAGACCCTCAGCACAGGCGAAACAAAGATAGATATTGTTTATAAGGACGGCTCAGTAGGGCATTTTAAAATAGTGATAAAAGAACCTGAAGCCGTGAAGCTTGAAAGCTCAGAAGCAGAAGCGACCTCAAAAGCCGCAAGTCCGGTGTCGGAAGAAAAGAGCGGTTCATCAATGGGTGTTATTATTGGTGTGGTCTGCGTTTTGTGCGTAGCTCTTATTGCCGCTGAGTATCTTATGATAGTGAAAAACAAAACAGTAGGCGACAATAAGTCAGCCAACAAGGATAATGATAAAGATATCCACGATACAGACGAAAGCGACGATACCAATTTGTCCGAGCCTGACGAACCTGACGAAAATGAAGAGCAGGAAGAAACTGATAATACAGACGACGATACAGACACAGAAGAATAAACAAAAAGCGGTGCAGAGAATTGAAACTCTGACACCGCTTTGTTTTCTTATTTAGCTATTATTAGACAATTCCTTAAGCTCTCGACCCTCTTTAAGCAGGTCATGCAACCTTTGGGCGTCATTATTTGCAATAGCATCACGATACTCCGTTAATCTTGCGATTATATGCTCTATTTCGTCCACCAGTGGACCACGGTTCATAAGGAAAAGCTCCGTCCACATATCTTCGTTGAGTTTAGCCACTCTCGTAAGGTCTTTGAAAGACCCTGCCGAAAAACCTGCCTGCTTTAAAAGACTAGGGCTTTTTACATAGGAACTTGAAACAACATGAGCAAGCTGAGAAGTGAACGCAATAACGCTGTCATGCTCCTCAACGTTTGATACAACGACCTTTGCAAAACCTATGTTATATGCAAGCCTTGATATCTCCTGCACCACCTTCATAGGCGTTCTGTCAGTAGGTGTCATTATAAAGCTTGCTTTTTCAAAAAGATTGTCCACCGAGTAAGCAAAGCCAGAAAATTCACGTCCTGCCATAGGGTGACAGCCGAGGAAGTTTACGCCGTTTTCAATGCAAACGCCCTCTACAGCTCTGACTATCTTGCCCTTTACTCCACAAGTGTCAAGAACGATACCGCCTTTCTTGAACTTGCCTGCGTTCTCCGTGATAAATTTTATGGTAGCTTCAGGGTGAAGTCCCACAATAACAACGTCACAGCCTGCAAGGTCGTCAATGGCCATTTCACCGTCGATAGCCTCCTGCGCCAGCGCCCCTGCTATCGTTCCCCTGTCAATATCTATACCGAAACAGCTCTCATGAGTGTTCTTTTTTATTGCCTTGGCAAGCGAACCGCCTATAAGTCCAAGTCCAACTATACAAATCTTCATTGTCCGTCATGCTCCCTTTACTTTTACGCTTTTAAGCTTTTATGTAATAAAGTATACCACTAAAATCACACTTTGTCAAGAGCCATGCATACCCTATTATTCACCGCAAAGCTCTGCGATAGCATTAGCGTACATATTCAGATTAATTTTGAAAGTTTCCATGGAAATATGCTCGTCAGCTCCGTGCATATTGTTGTTTTCCTCAAGAAATTCCGCACCGAACGCAACACCGCCCTTTGTGTTGTGAACGTAGGTTATTCCGCCCTCAGCGATACATTTTCCCTTTTCGCCCTTGACATTTTCGTATACCCTGAGCAAGGTCTGAACGAACTCACTGTTTTCGTCCACATAATGGGGCTCCATGCCGTCAAGCTCGTCCACCTTGAAGCCCTTGCTCTCCAGTGCCGAAGTTATGATACCGCTTATCTCAGCAAGCGTCTTGTCAATAGGGAAGCGTATGTCGATACCGCCATGAAGCCTGCCACCCTCAGTTTTAAGGATAGTCAGCGCACAGGTCATCTCGCCTGATACATCGTCTGAAAAACCAAGACCGCAGGACTTTCCGTTGCATTCTCCGTGTGGGAAAAGCTCAGCCAACCCACCAAGGAGAGCATTTTCATTTTTATATTCTGCCACAAATTTTGTCACCGCATTGTCGCCGTTTTCAGGTCTTGACCCGTGTGACGATTTTCCTCTGATGACCTTTTCACTGCCGTCAGCAAACTTCACAATGCACTTGTCCGGGATAGCATTTATAACGCTTCCACCATTTATCTCAGCTATCTTATCATCTGAAAATTCAGCAGAGAATGTAAGATGAACCATGCCCTTTTCGCAGTTGAGCACAGGAAAAGAGCCGTCAGGAGTGAACACCATTTCAGGAAAAGGCTGTTTGCTTTCATAATATTCCATGTCCTCACAGCCGCCCTCTTCATTTCCGCCGAAAATAACACGGAAGTTCTTTTTTATAGGAATGTTAAGATCTCTGATAGCCTTTACAGCCCACAGCACCGCAACGCTCGGACCTTTGTCGTCAATTGTTCCTCTGCCGAAAAGCTTTCCGTCAGCTTTAGTCAGCTTAAAAGGCGGATAGCTCCAGCCCTCGCCTGCAGGAACAGTGTCAAGATGTGAAAGCACAGCAAGCTTACATTCTCCATTTTGGTAAAAATCACCGTGAACAGCATAGCCGTCAAAGTCCTTTGTTGTCATGCCGAGCTTTTCAAGATAAGCCTTTCCCCAGTCAAGAGCCTTGCGAGAACCCTCTCCAAATGGCTTAACAGGGGCGTTTATGTCGCCTACGCTTTCAATAGAGATCAACTCGTCTAGGTCACGAAGTATCTCCTCCATGTGCTTGTCAAAATATTCTGCAAATTGTTTTTGATACATATTTATTCCTGCCTTTCAAGTGTGCAAATCATTATTTCCGAGGGATTATTCAGTCTGAATTTACCAAGCCCCGCCGTAACAGCAAGCTTAGCCAATCCCTGTTCAGCGTCAAGTTCGTAAATCCCCTTTGTGTATCGTGGAAAGAATTTCCGTTCAGGAGAAAGTATTCCGCCAATAAAAGGCAATCTTATAACTCCCCCATGACAGTGACCCGAAAACGTCACATCTGCTCCCCAGTCCGCATAAGCACGGAACGCCAGCGGCGTGTGCGAAAGCAAAAAGTTACATTCGCTCCTGTCAGGCTCGCCTAAAAGCTTTGTAAGCTCGTCCTTTGTAATCTGCGGCAGGTCGTGATGTGAAAAATCTTCGTTTCGGTAAAATCTTTGGGGAAGCTGAGTGCCGTATATATTGATGTGATCCTCGCCTATTTTTATCTGCTCCATGTTGTTTCTCAGAATGTGTACTCCACATTCGGTGAGTTTCAAAGCAAGGGCTTCGGCATTATCCATGTTGTCAGTTTCATGGTTACCGAAAATATAATAGGTCGGTGCAATATGTTTTAGCCTTTTCATAAGGGCAAGCTTTGGTATCATGTCCGTTTCGTCACGGCTGTAAAGATCACCTGCAAAGAAAATAAAGTCAGGCTCGGCGGCAATACAGGAATTTACCAGATTGTTAAAATTATCCCCATAACGCTTCTTGTGCAGATCTGCGAGAAGAAGTATCTTTTTGCCAACAAAATTCTCAGGAAGCTTTGATACTTTCAGCTCATATTCGTTCACTCTTAGCTGTCTATTTGAAATAAGCATATAACCGCCCAGAAATGCGGCGGCAGCAAAAAGCGGCAGCTTGTATGACATTTTATTACCTCATTCCTACTTGCATAGATATTTTTTCAGATCGTCCATTGCCCATTTTGCGTGGGCGTAGCCGTAATCATAAAGCTTTTTCAGCTTTGCAGGGTCGCCCTCAGTCCTGCCTACTCCGAAGGTGGTCTTTGGTGTGAAAACAAAGACTTTCCCCTCCGCTTTAAGCTCCATAAGCTCTGCCATACATTTGTTGTATCTCTCGGCTCTTGTGGCAAGGGCTTCGGCAAACTCAGGGTGCTTGTGATAATATTTCATGGCAAGCTTTGTGGCAGGCTCCTGGGTCTTTACATAGCCCTTTGGTCGGGTCAGCACAACGATATTTTTGTCACAGCCTGCTTTTATTGCCTGTAAATACGGTATTGAATCTGATATACCGCCGTCCATATATTTTTCTCCGTTTATCTCTATCTCAGGGAAAAGCAGAGGAAGCGCACAGGTGGCTCTAAGCAAATTCCAGTGGGTGTCATCTTTTGGCACGTCCATGTACTCAGCCTTGCCGTTTTTTACGTTTGTAACAACTGCACAAAATCTGCCCTTGAAGTTTCTGTAGGCTTCATAATCAAAGGGAAGCTCAACATTAGGCACAACATTGTAGGCATAATCAAGGTTATAGTAGCATCTATTTTTGGGGTCGATAAGATGTCTTGCACCCATGTATTTTTTTGTTCCCATAAACTCAGTTGCAAGGCGGAGATTTCTGCCTATCTGACCTGAGCAATAGGAGATGCCGAATGCCGCTCCTGCCGAAACGCCTATAACATAATCGGCTATTATTTTATCCTCCAGCAGAGCGTCCATTATTCCGCAGGAGTAGACAGTCCTGCTGGCTCCGCCCTCTAATGTAAGTCCAAGCATATAATTACCTCTGTTTCTGAAAAGAGGACGGCTTGACCGTCCCCCAATTTTATTTTATATCTGTATCCTTTAAAATTATGCAGAAAACGGGCGAAGGATGTTCGCCCCTACAGTTTTTATCTTACGGCTTCAGATGTTGTATCTGCCATGCTGTTATCCAAAGCTGAATTGTCAAGAACTGTTTCTGTGAACTCTCTGCCGTCGTCGGTAAGAGCCTTTTTCAAGTCATCCATAGCGTTCTTTGTTGCGTTGTCGTCTGTTATCCTTACGATAACATTGTCGCTCATAAGCTTCACTGTGGAAACAAGACTTTTAAGATCTACCACACGCTCATCAATTATATAAGTGCTTCCTGAAACCTTGATGTCATAAAACTCCTTTGGCGCTGCTGTTGTTGTGGTAGTAACGGAAGCTTCATTGGAGGAAGCACTTACGTCCTTGCCGTCCCCTGAGCCTTCGCCTTTTCCACCGCCCAGTCCAAGTCCAAGATACTGCATTATAAGAATAAGCGCCGCAATGATAATGACGATCAGCATGATACCAAGAAGCTTTTTCTTCTTTTTCTTTTTCTGCTTTTGTCTTTGTTTTTCAAGGTCACTGCGGTAGAGCTTTTCAACATCGTTCTGAATACTCATTTTTATTGTCCTTTCTATTTGGAAGTGTTTATGTATGTAAAGTAAACATTTTCGTATTTGTCTGACACAGCCTGCACAGCGTTTTCCACTATTCTCATGTTACGATAAAGCACAGCGTCACCGTCATAGACCACTGCCGCAAGCATTACTTCACCGTCTGCCGCACCCAGTCCTTCAAAAAGAGATATGAGCCTGCCTGAAATATCTTCATCAGGGGTCACGGTCATAATATCCTCATCATTTCTGGAAATATACAGCTTATCAGTGCCGTTTTCATTTCGCATATCAAGTGAGATAAGCATACCCTGAGTGTAGCCGTCAAGCGCCTGCTGATTTTTTGCGGCATTGCTGTTAATGCTCTCAGCCTTTTTATAGGCTTCATCTATCTGCTTTTGCATATCCTCACGGAGCTTTTCTAACTCGTCAGCGGACTTTTGCTTCTGCTCCTCAAGCTGTTGAGTGACAGCCTGCACCTGAGCTTTTGCATCCTCTTTCTGACTGTCGGCAGATGCGGAAACATCGGTCATGACCCAGAAAAGCATTATCATGATAACATCAAGGAGGGAAGTCAGCTCAAGGACTATGCCCTTATTTTTCCTGAAACCATTCATGGCTGTTCACCGCTTTGGGAATGTTCAGCGTTGTTTCTTTCAAGATAGAGCTGAACATTTTTCTCGTTATCCTCTATTTTTGCGGAGATTATTCCGTCAAGAAATTTGAAGATTATAGCAAAAACAAGTCCCCAAAAAGTGGAGGTCAAAGCGCCATAGAAATTATCCTGAACGTTTGTCATATCGCCCACCATACCGAGGAGGGAGATAACAGTGCCGAGGATACCCAAGAGAGGGAAAATCCCTGTGAGATTTACGAACAGAGAATAAAGGCTTCCTGTGCGGTTGCGCATAGAAACGATATCTGTTTCACGAATGTCCGAAATATCGCTGTCAGCCTGACGGCGGGAAGCACCTGAGTCGGGAACGAAGATGTTAAGATGAAGCTTGTTGTAGAGAACATCAGCCGATTTTTTAGTGAAATAAAAGACGAGGGCGGTCGCGACTGCGACCAAGAAAATTATCGTGTCGAAGCCGAAAAAGTTCATAAAAATTACGGAAAAGAGTTTTTTCATGGATAAGACCCCCTATAGAGATAATGATAGCACATTTTGAGGTAAATTGCAAGATGTGGGGGCGGATTTTTAGTGAGGAGTGGAGTTAAGTGAGGAGTGAGGAGTGAGGAGTGAGGAATGAGGAGTGAGGAGTGAGGAATGAGGAATGAGCATAGCAGACCAAAGTAAATTGCAAGCATAAAGTAAAAATAAAGCACCGAGCGAAGCGAGAGATAAAGCGCACGCTCAAGCCCGGCGCTAGAGGGCTTGTGGGGTCTAGGGGCAAAGCCCCTGGCGGAGTATGAGGCAGAGCCTCATTCGGCGCAAGTCGACAAGGTGCAGATTTAATGAAAAATAGCATATAGAAGTCAGATATTAGATGAAAGTGATATCGGAGTATAAAATCTGCACCGCTTTTCTATCCCATAGCAAAACGTAGATACGCAAAGAGCGGAGCGATTTTGCGGCAAGATAAACTATCCCGAATATATGTAGGGGCGACCTTGTGTCGCCCGTGTTCAGAATTTGTTATAATTTCAGAATTGTAGGGGCTTGGCGAAATTTCTGTTCGCAAGCTCACAAAAATGCGACAGCCCGCTCGAAGGAGTGAGGTTTGAATTATCAAGAGCTCATGTAGAAAACATTATGTGGATAACACAAATGAGATTGCAGACGAAATGTCGGAGGGTCGGGACGTCGTGGGCGCCGTCCCCTACAAGCGTGATAGGATAGTTTTTTGTTCTGTCCTACAATGGTTGTAATTGTGGACTTGTTTCTTCGACGGGCGAACGCTGTTCGCCCCTACAGATTTGTTGCCGTAATTTTATGAGTGTGTCCGAATTTTTATTTGATTTTCAAGTTGCGTTCGGGGTGTAACATTTGGTATTATGCCCTAGGTTTTGCATACACAAAATATCAAATGCACACCCACGCTTTGACACAAGTTCTCTACAGCCTGTTCCAGAAACGCACCTCGGTTTCACTAAGTCGCAGGGCTTGTACGTGCCCGCAAGTATCAAAACGCTTTCTACTTATCCCGAAAATCACCACTTTTGTTGCATAAAAAATGCAACAATTGCAGAAATGTTGCCAAATTAAAACATAAATCATTTGTTTGCACAAATTTGTACTGCTGAATTTGTGCATATTGACATGACATGAATAAATCTGTAAATGCTGTAAAAAATAAATGCAGATTTTCAGGAGGTGGTCTTATGAGAACAATGAGAAATCTGCTTGTGAAAAAAGCTGTGGTGACGGTGCTGGCGGTGGGAGTTTCACTGGCGGCGGTGAATGCCTTTTGGGGCGGTTCGGACAGTGCGCTCTCTCAGCTTGGGTCTAGCGGCAGTGAGGTTAGGGCTATTCAGGAACGCTTAAAGGAACGTGGTTTGTTCAACGATTCTGTGACGGGATACTACGGCGAAAAGACCAAAGCCGCTGTGATAAAATTTCAGAAACAGCAGGGGATAAGTCAGACGGGGACGGCAGGTCCGCAGACGCTTCGGGCGCTGGGCATTTCTATCGGCTCTGTGCCTTCGGCTACGGAGCAGAATATCAATCTTTTGGCGAGAATAATCTCAGCCGAGGCCAGGGGCGAGCCTTATGTGGGTCAGGTGGCTGTGGGTGCGGTAATTTTAAACCGTATCGAGCACCCTTCTTTCCCTGACACGCTTTCGGGGGTAATTTACCAAAACGGCGCTTTTACGGCGGTGGTGGACGGGCAGTTCAACGAGCCTGTTGCCGCTTCAGCTTACAATGCTGCCCGTGACGCTCTAAACGGCTGGGACCCCACAAATGGCTGTGTTTACTACTACAATCCTGCCAAGACTTCAAACGCTTATATGCACGCTAAGCCTACGGTGACGGTTATTGGAAGCCATAGGTTTTGTATGTGAAAAAAAGCCGCCCTGCGCAGTGCAGAGCGGTTTTGTGCTATTTATGTACGAAAAAGTAATCGCTGCCGTTTAGGGATATTGGTATGGAATAGAGGATATCGTCGGAAAAATAGCTGGTGATGTAGCCTGCTATATCGGCGAGCTTTTCGGTGTCGGAAATGTCTATGGCATAGGCGTCTACATATGAGGTCTTGCCAGTTATGGCTATTCTTACATCATTTATATGGAAAACGTCTTTTACTTCTTCAAGTATCTCTCTTGGGCTTCTGTAGCCGGAGGTGACTTCTGCTTTGCCGCCGAGGTTTATTGTGACTATTGACATATTAACTATCTCTCCTGGGCTTCTGTAGCCGGGGGTGACTTCTGCTTTGCCGCCGAGGGCTATTGTGACTATTGACATATCAACGTTACAGCTTTGCAGAAGCTCTTCCATTTCCTTGATGTTGTGTTCGTAAAGCACTGTTACCTCACATCTGTTGCCTTGATCATAAATGCTGCAGGAGGTGAAAGTTGGGCGGTAACCCATTTCTTCCAGGTCGCACAAAAGATTTGATACTTTATACGGATTTGTTATAGGCGTATCGCTGATGGGGAGATCGCCTGTCGGCTCTGGGTAGGCGGTGTGGACGTCCACAAGGTCGATATTTACGCCGTATGCTTGGAGGTAGGCTTTTGTGCAGGTGACGTCATTTTCGGTGTTCACTGTTACATCGAGGTAGGTTTCATGGTTTTCGGCGGAGATTATGCCGAAGTCTGAGGTTCTTGAATTTAGTGCGGAAAGTATTATGTCAAGATCGTCTGTGTTTTCAAGGTCGGTGAGGCGTTCGGTAAAGGTCGGTATCTCTATATCTGCCGCTTCATATGTGCCAAGCTCGTCTTCGGTGAGCTGTTTATCGGTCTGTTCGTCAGAGTCGGTCTGTGAACTGTCATTGTGGATATGAGTTCTTTGCTCAGGAACTGGACCTTTACTCACAAACAGGTTGACTTCTTGCCCTGCTTGTATTTCTTCCCCTGCGGCAGGCTCGGTATTCATGACAGTTTCGGCGGCGACAGTATCGCTATATCTATCACGTCTTACGGGCGTGCCGCCTGCCTGTGCGATAAGCTTTTCGGCTTCGGCATAGGTCTTGTTGATAACTTTCGGCACTGTGAGATGCTGTGGGGTCTGGGGCGTCTGTGTTGTGGTATCGGTGGAGGCTGTTGAGGGGGCAGGGGTGGTGGCGTCGATATCGGGCTTTAAAAGTCCGCTGAATGCGAATGCTCCCACTGCTATGGCGGCGCAGGCTGCTGCTGCGGCTATGCCGATGGATTTTCTTCTAAGCTTTATAGGCTGGGGTTTTGTTTCTGTGTGTGCGCTGTCGGCTGAGTTGGTGATAAAGGCTTTATTGTCTATTTTTTGCAGGATAGCGTCAAGATTTTCAGACTTGCTTTCGCTGTGGTGCTTTTTCATTATATCTGTTATTTTCATTGCTTTGTTCCTCCTTTTCACAGTATGTTTTTTTCAGCTTGTCAAGGGTGCGGTATAGTCTTGATTTTACGGTGGACTGGGACAAGCCCAGGCATGATGCGGTTTTCTTGATAGTATAGCCGTACTGATAATGCAGTACGAAAATGCGGTAGGTGGTATCGTCGGAGCTTTTGAGATAGCTCATCACCTGCTCATAGTCGAAAAAGTCGGCGTTTTCAAGGGTAGCAAGGGCTTTTTCATCGGGAATATTCAGGTCGGTGATATCCTCGAATGTGGCTTTGGGCTGTTGTCTGTAATGGTCTGCAACATAATGCTTGGCTATACGCAGGACGTAATGCCTGACGTTTTTTATTTTACCCTCAGTGGTGATAAGGGAGCGGTAAAAATCAAGATACACGCTTTGGAGTGCATCTTCTATAAGATCTCTGGTGGGGAGCTTTGAGGTGAGATAGCAGTTTATATAATCGTATGTATCATTATAAGCCTGCACGAATGTATCTTTTAGTTCTGTTCCCATGGTTTTTCCTCCTTTCTTTTTTTTGCTCTGTGAGCTTTCACCCTAATAGTCGGGAATTTCGCTGAAAAAGTTTCAGCTTTATGAAAAGTTTTTTGTAAAGAAAAAGGACGGCAGAAGCCGTCCTGAGTGCTTGCTGGGAATAGCCCCGACTAAGCGGGACGTCGCATTTCTGTGAAACGGAAATTGAGCCGTTCCCCTACAATAAACGTTTTTGTACCATGCTATATTTTAGTCTACAGAATAATATTTCTGAAGTCTTGTTTTGAATATCTCGCAGATGATATTTGCAGCTACTCCTGCTGTGAATACAGATACGAAAAGTATCAGAAATACTTTTGTTGCTTTGCTCATGTTATCTTCCTCCTGTAATTCTGTGATGCTGTTTTTACAGCCCTTTTCTTTAGGTCTATTATACTATAATCTTGCTCTGATTGCAAGCGGTTTGTGAAAAAATACGGTTTTTTATAAAAATATTTGCAAAAATCAAAGCATTGTGTTATAATATCCCTATGTGTTATATTTTTATGTAATGAGGAAATTTTAAATGGCAGAAACAGGCAAACAAAGCAGCTACAAAAAGCTGTTTTCAAATACTCTGGTGTTCGCTATAGGTTCGTTCAGCTCAAAAGTCCTTGTGCTGTTGCTTGTGCCTATTTACACCAACTATCTTACTACGGCTGAGCTGGGCGTTACGGACGTTCTCACTCAGATAGCTAACTGGATAATACCTCTTGTGACCATGACTATCACGGAGGCTATAATCAGATTTGGTCTTGACAAGGCTTATGATAAGGTAAAGGTCTTTACTCTTGGCAATATTATATGCTTCTTTGGTCTGGCGGTGTTCGGTATTTTGCTGCCTATTGTGTCTGTGACGGGCATTGCTGACAAGTATATTGGCGGATACAGCTTGATACTATATATATATGTATTCACATCAAGCATGAAGTCGCTGTATTCAACTTTCGTGCGTGCAATGGAGCAGGTGAAGCTGTTTGCTTTTAACGGCATACTGACAACGTTCTTTACGCTGTTTTGGACGGCTTTGTTTTATATGGTGCTTCCTGAGGGATTTCTCGGTCACGGCACGGGCATTGAAAAGTATTTGCTCGCTACCATTCTTTCCGACCTTATCTCGGTGGTATTTCTCACGTTCAAGTCAAAGCTTTGGAGATATATAAACTTCAAGGATATTGACAGGGAGCTTTTGCAGGTAATGCTTCAATATTCTGTGCCTCTTATCCCTGCTCAGCTTTTGTGGCTCATAACAAACAGCTCGGATTCATTTATGACTACCCACTATCTTGGCTCGGACTACAACGGCGTGCTGTCGGCGGCTTACAAGATACCTAACCTTGTGTCAACGGTATATCTTATGTTCGGTCAGGCTTGGAATATGTCGGCGATAACGGAGGACGATTCTGATGACAGAGATTCCTTCTATGAGAATGTTTTTGACTTCAATCAGAGCCTTTTGTATATCCTTGTGGCAGGCTGTCTGCTTATCGTTCAGCCTGTGACTAACTTCTGGATAGGCGCAGATTTCCGTGACTGCGTAAAATACTCGCCTATCATCATATATGCGACCATTTATTCATGCTTCACCACGTTTATGGGGTCTATTTATCTTGCTTCAAAGCAGACGAAGAGGTCACTTTTTACGAGCCTTGTTTCAGGTGTGATAAACGTGGGGCTGAACGTTATCCTCATACCCAGGATAGGACTTTACGGCCCGCCTATATCCACGGTGGCGGCTTACATGACGGTTTTCATCATAAGAGCCATAGACTCGAGAAAGCTAGTGCCATTCAGGATAGATATGAAAAAGATGATAGTGAACAACATCGTTATCCTTGTGATGATGTTCATTTGCCTTTTTGAAATTGACCTTATGCACCACATTCCGCTTTACGGAGTGGTAGCACTGCTTTTCTTTGCGGTCTTTATACTCAACCGAAAGGCTGTGGAGAGCATATTCTACAAGGTGCTTCCTGCAAGGATAGCTTCACATTTTGTGAGCCTTAGCACTGCAAAGCTTTGCGCAGTTATAGGCGGCTTGGCTGTATTTGTACTCATAGACTTGCTCACAAGGGGCATTATTGTGTATGCTTTGCTTCTGACAGGCTTTGTCTTTGCAATATACAAAAACAAGAACAGGCTTATGTATATCTTTATGGTGCTTATGCCGCTGAGTCTAGTTATCAGGCACGGCATGGTATGGGCAGCGGTGGCATTTCTGATACTGGCGGTGGCTGTTATTATCAAAAACCGCAGGCCAGCAGATGTTTTCATTGGAATTGCGGCACTTGATATACTGCTTGGTGCGGCGGCAGGACTTTGGTTCGGCGTGCTTGCGGCAGCGGTGCAGACACTTGTATGCGGCTTTATATTCCGCAGACAGATATGGGATAAGCTTATTGAATGGGCATATAAAAAGCGGTAGAGATACTGCGTTTTATAGATAAAGGGGCTATGCTCCTATTACACCAATGGAGGTTTTTATCATGGCAGAATTGAAATTTGAGATCACAGAGCGTATAGGCGTACTTTCTGAAAACGCTAAGGGCTGGACAAAGGAGCTTAACAAGGTTTCCTGGAACGAGAGAGAGCCTAAATATGACCTGAGAGAATGGAATCCGGACCACAGCAGAATGGGCAAGGGTATCACTCTTACTGACGAAGAAGTGGAAACTCTCAAGGCTATTCTCAACGGTGAGGAGATAGAGGACGATATCAACGAGGCTGATATTCTTTAAAAAATTGTAAATGTTCGGTAAACAGTTAAATGATAATCAATTGTTAATCATGAGTTTAAAAATGTTTGCTATAATTTCCGAGAAGAACAATTAAACGGCGGAGTTGTGCATTATTTCATGCATGGCTGCCGCCGGAAGCTTGCACATAAAAGGCGTTTCGTATCAGTATTTAAAGGACACGGAACGCTTTGAACGTACAGGGCAAGTAATAATATATTCGGAGGGAATTATAGTTATATGGAACAGCATGGCATTAGCAAGCTTGATCTCAAGAGGCGCAACCGTATGCAGGTCCTCAAGATACTCAAGCAGAGAGGCCCTACTTCCCGTATCGACATTGCGGGAACTTTAGAGCTTACAAGAGCCGCTGTCACGATCATAACAAATGAAATGATCGAGCAGGGGATAATACAGGAAATAGGCGAATACAAGCACGTTACAGAAAAAGCTCCGAGAGGCAGAAAAAAGATACTTATCGACATAAATCATCACTACAAGTTCGTTATAGGCGTAACGGTAGAGGAGGATATCGTAAGCGTTGGTCTGTCAACTCTGGCAGGTGCAGTTCTCGATAAGAGAAACCTGGCTATCAACGAAAAGACGGACTACAGCACTATTTTTGATTTCACTGAGAAGTCTATAAACGAGGTACTGGGCGACAACTGCCTTGACAAGAACTCTATTCTCGGCATCGGTTTCGGCATATTCCCGACTATGTATTCAAGACTTGGTATCAGTGTTGAAGATGGCGAGCCTGATTATGCTAAGCTAAAGGCTGCAATAAGAGAGAAAACTGAGCTTCCGCTGGTTTTTGACAACTCTGTAAAGGGTACGGCTATGGCAAATATCGACTTCCTTAAAACAAAGGATATAAACAGACACAACATAGCCTTTTTGCAGTATGGCAACACTATGCACTTTGTTGTGACGAATCTTAATGATCCGATCGTTTCATATGATAACAGAACTAACTTCGTGGATAAGATGATAATCAACCCTTATTCTGACAGGACTTGTCCTTGCGGAAGGAGGGGCTGTGTTGAGAGTGAACTCACTCCATCGGCTACTATGTCAAAGCTTAAGGAAGTATTTTCTGCTGAAAAGACGCCTTTTCTCTATGAGGCGGCAAGGGGAAGCTTTGAGAATGTCAATCAGGATATGATAACGATGGCATACGAGAAAGACGACAAGGCTGTAAAAGAGATACTTAACGGCGAGCTTACGCTGTTAGCGGTGCTTCTTAACAACTTGTATTTTTCTACCAATCCGCAGAAGATAGTGCTTCATCAGTTCAAATTCCAGAATGAAAAGGCGTTCCAGAAATTAAAGGACGCTGTGACAGAGATAGGCGGAGCGCTTGTTTCAAGCAAGATCGAGCTTTCTATCATTGAGGATAAACACAGATTCCTGTCAGGCTGTGCGCTTGCAATAAGAGAATTGTTCTTTAACAGGGGCGGATTTGATACATCTTCTAATAATTAAGAGCATCAGAGCAGGGCAATGCCCTGCTTTTTCTTTTATATATAGTTTAAACTGAACAACATAGTGAAAAATATCTAAATTATCGGGAAGAAAATGTATAAAAGAGAGAAACGATGAAAAAGCTATTGACAAATGTCGCTGTAGATGATAAAATATATAAGTCGCTTGATGAGAGCGATGAATGTGAATAAAGTGATGACGATGAACACTTTCTGAAAGAGTTCAAACGAATTCATAAAGAATTCACAAAGAAAAGTCTTGACAAAGCTTAGCTAATATGATATAATAGATAAGCTGATTTAAGACAGCACATTAGAAAGCACGAAAAAAATCGGAAGTCAAAAAACTTTTTTGAAAAAACTTCAGAAAAGGGGTTGACAAAAGATAAAAAGTGTGATATAATGTAAAAGTTGCACGACGCAAAAGAGTGCAACGAAACAGCATCTTGAAAATTGAACAAAGACGAATAGTACGAAACCCTTGAGAGATTCTTTTGAGAAAAAGAATTAAAGGTCTAACATAAAGACGTAAAAGAAATGTACGTTCAGTGAAGTGAACTGAAACAGGATAACAAGAGCAGAGATGCTTTTGATATACAACTTTAATTAAGAGTTTGATCCTGGCTCAGGACGAACGCTGGCGGCACGCTTAACACATGCAAGTCGAACGAGAGAAGAGGAGCTTGCTTTTCTGATCTAGTGGCGGACGGGTGAGTAACACGTGAGCAATCTGCCTTTCAGAGGGGGATACCGATTGGAAACGATCGTTAATACCGCATAATATAATTGAACCGCATGATTTGATTATCAAAGATTTATCGCTGAAAGATGAGCTCGCGTCTGATTAGCTAGTTGGTAAGGTAACGGCTTACCAAGGCGACGATCAGTAGCCGGACTGAGAGGTTGATCGGCCACATTGGGACTGAGACACGGCCCAGACTCCTACGGGAGGCAGCAGTGGGG
>OLQO01000198.1_pt1 | contig 61156 bp, 60 predicted proteins | sample 1672281 | NCBI WGS metagenome assembly OLQO01 (sample SAMEA3136667, study PRJEB25190) | human gut metagenome | biome: human gut; feature: human-associated habitat; material: faeces | place: Austria | collected 2013
ATTAAAGAAAAAATTTGAAAAAAAGTAAGCAAAAAACTTTCAAATCGTCTTTAGTTTGATGAAATATTTTAAATAAGGCTCGACAGGTAAGCAAACAGAGAATTAAAGAAAAAATTTGAAAAAAAGTAAGCAAAAAACTTTCAAATCGTCTTTAGTCTGATGAAATATTTTAAATAAGGCTCGACAGGTAAATAAACAGAGGATTGAAGAAAAAAATTTGAAAAGGCTGGGCGAAAATAAATTTTATAGATTATTTACCGGATTTTCGCAGAATTATCATAAAACAGATATATAATATTAGCATTAAAGGCGTGATGAAGAAAAGGAGAGTAAAAATGGAAACAAAGGATCATTTAGCATTGGCAAGATTAATTACTTTCAGTAACAAAAGCTTCAGCAATTCATACCGTTCAGCTGCATTTGAAACAGGGTGTATTTCGCCGGATATAAATTTTCTGACTTATATAAAAGGTCACACTTATAAGGGTACGATTTCTTATGTTAAAAAAACTGTTTCCAAGCTGCAAAACAAGTTGAAAACAGTATCCGATTACTATGAGCTTGGAAGAATAGTTCATTTCATAGCCGATTACTTTACATTTCCTCATTCTCCTGATTTTATCGGTACTCTTAAACAGCATGTAGAATATGAAAGTCTTTTTCATAAATACATTGAAGCAATAAACGGTATTGACTATAATAAAAGTATTAATGACGTAAAATGCAAAGCTTCATGCGTCAGCATGATAGAATCTGCACATGAAAAGTATCTTGGTATGAAGCATAATTTTCAAACGGACTGGCAGTTTATCAGCAGTGTTTGCATTGAGGTTACTGACGCTGTTACCAGCCGAAACAGTATTTCAGCTAAAAGCAAGTATTCATCACAGCCGCTTTGCGGTTCTATATGAAATATAATTCTCCTCTTAATTATGAAAAACCGCAGAAATTCTGCGGTTTTTTATTTTTATTTGATCCTCTGTTTGCTTACTGTCGAGCCTGATGTAAATTGAATCAATAAACTAAGGACGATATGAAAGTTTTTTGCCTACTTTTTTTCAAAATTTTTTTCTTTAATCCTCTGTTTGCTTACCTGTCGAGCCTTATATGGATTAAATCATCAAACTAAAGACGATATAAAAGTTTTCGCCCAGCCTTTTTCAAATTTTTCTTCAATCCTCTGTTTACTCACCTGTCGAGCCTTATATAGATTAAATCATCAAACTAAAGACGGTATAAAAGTTTTCGCCCAGCCTTTTTCAAAAGGCTGGTTGACTTTGTAAAAAATTCATGTTAGAATAATAAAAAATAAAAAGGAAAAATCAGAATGAAAAGTACAGAAAAAAGTCGAGTTATTCTTGTTGTCAGTTTCGGGACAAGCTTTGATAGGGCAAGAAAAAATGCAATCGGCGGTATTGAGAGAAAAATAGCGGAGGAATTTCCGGAATATGAAATACGCCGTGCATTTACAAGCCGTATTATAATAAATAAATTAAGAGAGCATGACGGTATTGAGGTCGATAGTGTTGAACAAGCTATGGAAAGACTGTTGTCCGACGGTATCAGAGAAGTTATTGTTCAGCCTACTCATATTATTAACGGTATTGAAAATGACAAAATGATTGAAATTTTAAAAGACTATGAGGATAAATTTAAATCTATGAAAATAGGCAAACCTCTTCTTACATCAGATAAGGATCTTGAGAAGGTTGTTGATATTTTTTCCGATAAAGTAAAAAAATTTGCAGATTTACATACGGCAGCCGTTTTTATGGGACATGGAACTGAGCATAGCGTAAATACAGTTTATACCGAACTTGAGGAAAAATTCAGAAGCTGCGGAATTGAAAATGTTTTTGTGGGTACTGTTGAAGCAGAACCCGAACTGGACGAAGTTATTTTAAAAGTAAGAGCAGGAGGATATAAAAAGGTTATGCTCATGCCGTTTATGATAGTTTCAGGAGATCATGCGTCAAACGATATGGCAGGTCTTGGTCAGGATTCCTGGAAAAATAATTTTATTAATGAAGGTTTTGAGGTTGAGTGTATAATGAAAGGTCTGGGAGAATATTCGGAAATTCAAAGTATTTTTGCAGAACATGTAAAGTCGGCGGAATAGTTTATAAAAAATACCTCAGGAATTTATTCCTGAGGTATTTACTAATTAGAAATCTGTAGGCTGATTTGTAAGGGTAAAACCGTTAAGAATGCCTGATTCATCAAATTTAAACTCAACTTCTATGTAAATATCTTTTTCATACCTTATTGTTGTAATACCAAGATCTTCAAGAGTATTTTCATAATCAGGTTCTCCGAAAGCGGATTTTACTTCTTCAAGGGTAGTTTTACCCATTGTAATGTTATCACCGTATTTAATTTCGTTGTTTTTCATATCAAACTGGTCGAAACCTATGCAGGATATATCTCCTTCGGTTACGTTTATTTCGTCGTCACTGTCGTTCATAATATAAACTGAAGGATCCATGTCGTCTTTTTCTATGTATGCGCCTATCAGGTATTTATGCGCCGGAACTTTTTCATCAGATTCGCCGTCATATTCCCAACCCTTATCTGCAAAGTCTTTAAACGGAGCAGGTACAGCATATTCTTCGCCGTTTACAGTAAACTTAAAACCAAAAACAGCTTTATCTTCAGCAGTTGACGAGTCTGATTTATCTGACTTGTTCGTATCTTTTGAATCACTGCCGCATGATGCCAGCATGGTCAATGATAAAACAGCCGCAAAAAGAATTGATATTTTTTTTAATTTGTTCATTATATTTCTCCTCTTTTTTAATTTTTTAAATTATATCACTATATTCTTAACTTGTCAAGATAATTTACATAATTATTTTTGATTAGTTATTTTCGTTCATAATATTTTCTGCTTTTTCTTTAGTGATTTTTTTGCATTTTATCATACGGTCAAGTACGGCTGACATTCGTTTTTCGGCAAGCTCTATATTATCGTTTGGTGAATAATCGGAAGGAGCATTTGGAAGACCTGCAAGCATGACAGCTTCATAATCGGTAAGCTCAGACGGTTTTTTTCCAAAGTACCCCTGAGAGGCGTCATAAATTCCATAATATCCGTCTCCGAAATAAATCGTATTAACATAGATTTCAAATAATTCTTTTTTGCTGTACTCTTTTTCCAATGCGAAAGCAGCAAAAATTTCAGCAAATTTACGTTCTAATTTTTTTTCTTGCGTAAACAACAGATTTTTAGCAATTTGCTGTGTAATAGTACTTCCTCCTTCGGCAAAGGAAAATGTCTTTATATCTGTCCATGCCGCTCTGCTTATTGCAAATAGATCAATGCCAAAATGTTTTTCAAAACGTTTGTCCTCGGCAGAAATAACAGCGTCAATGTATATCTGAGGCAATTCATCGTAATAAGTAAAGTTATCCTGACTCTGGATATTATCCGCTATATCTTCGATAGGGGTTTGTTTTATCGTATCTGAGTATAAATTGTAACCTTTAACACAAAAAAACCCTAGGATAATCATAATAACGACTAATAAACGGGAAGTTATTTTTTTTATAAATTTAACGCTCAGTATCATGCGGGTTCATACTCCTTTTGTAATTGATTAATAATTTAATTCATTTATCGTTTTGCAAGATACATTATAACAGAAACGCTGAATATCCGACATCTATTTACATTACATTTTAACTTTTTATGTGACATTATTGTAAGAATTATGTGATATTATTGTAAGAACAAATCGGTAGAAAAAACAGCTGAATAGTAAAAAAACGAATCCTTCAAAAGAAAGATTCGTTTTATATTTACATTATTCTTTCAATAATTTCAACATCGTCCGTAGTAATGAAATCACGCAGCTTTACACCGTCAAATTCAAAATCAAGGGTTTGTTCAAGTGTAATACCCTCAGCTAAATCTTCTTTATCATTCCATATACAATAACTGTTATTTTGTTTTTTTCCATCTGAGCCGAATACAGCTTCAATTCCGTATTCTATGCCATTGTATTTGAATCCAACATTTGCTCCGCATGAAAGATAAAACTTAAATTCTCCCAGTGTTTCAAATTTATGGTCATCGGGATTATATTCATAATTTTTCATTGATTTTTCATCTCCTTGTATATGGTTGGCTGCATTTTAAAATATAAATAAATTAAATATGTCTTTCAATAATTACAACATCATCAGTGGTAATAAAATCCTTAAGTTTTACACCGTCAAATTCAAAATCAAGGGTTTGTTCAAGTGTAATACCCTCAGCTATATCTTTAGTGTTGTAGATCCAGATATCAAAACTATTGTTATGACCTTCGATGCCATATTCTACACCATTATATTCAAAACCGAGATTCCAACCCGTATTTAAATAAAATTTAAACTCTCCCAGTGTTTTAAATTTATGGTCATCAGGATTATATTCATAATTTTTCATTGATTTTTCATCTCCTGTAATAAAATCAGAGAATTTACATTATTCTCTCAATAATTTCAACATCGTCCGTAGTAATGAAATCACGCAGCTTTACACCATCGAATTCAAAATCAAGAGTTTGCTCAAGGGTTATATCCTCTGCAAGGAATCGCTCATTGTAAATCCATATTTCAAATTTATTTTCATGTCCTTCAATTCCGTATTCTACGCCATTGTATTTGAATCCAACATTTGCTCCGCATGAAAGATAAAACTTAAATTCTCCCAGTGTTTCAAATTTATGATCATCGGGATTATATTCATAATTTTTCATTGATTTTTCATCTCCTGTAATATAGTCTGATATTTTTCCAAAAAGCTCACTGACAAATTCTTCAAAAGTTGGTATAATACTATCGGTATGATTTATTGGCGAACTCATATCGGGAAAATTTTTATCCCAATCGACCAAGTGGTCATGAGGATCGGAATGTTTATGAGGTTTATTGTGATCTGTCAAATGTCTTTCAGCAATAGCTTTTCCATCTTTATTATAATAATCGAGGACATCATAACTGCCTTTGGTTGTTTTTACAGTGTTTTCCTTTATAGTATTAGGTTCACCTAAAAACCTTTCAGAATTTTTGTCCTTAGGCTTCCATTCTCCTCCGAATGCGCTTCCGCCGCCTTTGCAGACATATCCATAACTTTTTATTATTATATCATTAATGTCTGGTTTTGTCAAATATGGTGATATATTGCTGCTAAGATATTTCCATGAACTTAATTCATAGTCGACATAAATAATATTCCCTTTCATTTCATAAAAAGGTTCGCTGTAACAAATGATTTTTTCAGGTTCGATTTCAGAAAGCATTCTGTTGTATCCATTCATAAATAACTCTTTCTGATCCTTATGATGATCGCTTTCATGAAACATATATGTGGAAACCGCTACAATTGAGCCTTTTTCAATTCCCTTAAAACAAAACTCAAAGGATTTCTCATCAGCCCAGCTTACTGTAGGAATTACATGAACTCCTTTTGAGGCAAAAAAAGCTCCGCACCATCTGTTCCTGAATGTGTTGTAAAGCTGAAGTGTATAAGGCATTTCAAGATACATGCTGAAGTCCGGCGTGAGGATTCCTTTGTATTGAGATAAAGATTTCAAATACAATTCCGGATTACTCCATATTTTTTCAAAATTGTAGTCATACAAAAAGAAATGGATTATTCGCTCCGTATGCTTTCCATTATCTTTTTTAAGTTGATTGAAGCCAAGCAAAAGTAGGTTTTTCAGCTCATCTTCTGTGAATTCTGGTTTCGGAATATCCGGAATACCAAATGAATTTGCAGAATCAAATTGATTTCTTAAAAACAATGGATCAGTACGATAATTAAAATTTTCCAATGTCATTCAAATTTCTCCTTTTATGTATAGTAGAGAACAAGTCCCTCTATAAATAGTGAGAAAAGGACATATTTTTGCATAAAAATATACAATTAAGAAAAAATATTTTAAGAAATTTGTTATTATGCACAATTTATTTAAAAAAATTTGGTGAAATAATAAATAAAAATTCTCAGAACTGTCTGTTTACTGTTTTATTGCTCTACCTTTATATTTCCGTTTCGTGATTCAAGTTCTATTTTGACAGTCGGATCAGAACCAATTGTCCCCTTAGTTGTACGATCTTTTTTTGAAACTTCGTCGTTAAAAGGTACACTGACTGAACCGTTTTTAGTTGTTGCTTTAAATTCAAAGGATAGGTTTTCAGGCAGCGTCAGATTAATGCTGTCGTTTTTATTGAACATATATAAGTCGTCGGATAACTCTTCATAGCATACCTTCAATTTGCCGGAATTTTCAGTCTTATAGCTTCCGCCTCCCCGTGCTGATTCAACAGTCAGCGAACCGCCGGTAGACGTATAACTTACCTTGCCTTCTAAAGCTTGAATGTGCACATTTCCGTTTGTAGAGCGTACCGTTATTTTATCTGACGCTACATTACCACAGTCAATTTTTCCGTTTGTTGTTATAAGACGAATGTCAGAGGTATTGACTTCGTTAATAATAACCTTACCGGAGGTACTCTCAGCATACAAAGATTCTAACTGAATAAAAATATCTGAAAAGTTGATTTCTCCGTTTGTAGTAGATACATTCAGACTTGCATTGTATTCTGACGGCAGATAAACCTTGACATACCGTTCAAAATCACCGCTAAAAAAGGGTTTGCTGCCCTCGCTGATATGAATGCTGTTTTTTTTCTCGCTTACTTCTGCGTAATAGCTTTTCTTGTCAGCGGTCATATATTCTTCTATCCGCAATTCGTTATTGCTGCCCTCATAAAATGAGATGTTTTCTTCGTCATACGCTATTGTAATTTCAGTTACACTATTTAAATCAAAGATCATTTGATTAACCATTTTACAGCTTGAATTACTTGAGCAGCCTGTAAATAATGAAACTATTGATAACATACCGATACAAAATAATTTTTCCTTCATAATAATTCCTCCAATTTTAATAAAATGAATCATTCATTCATAAATATCTTTTAAAATAAGCAGGACTTATTGCCTGCAAATTTTATATTTTATAAGCAGAAATAATATTATCCAAGCAAACTTCTTTTGCTAATTCAGTTGGGATATTCAATGTTTCAAAAGAAGTATAGCGCATATCCATTGTCCACCAGCTAAGCGTTTCGATAATTAAAATAGTTGTCAGTTCCGGATGTTTTAACTGACGAATAATTCCTTTTTCCATAAACTTGACAACATATTCAGTCATTGCGGAAATGAATTTTTTTCTATACAAAAGATAGTGTTCCGCAAGCTCAGTACAGTCCATCTTATTTTTTTCAATGAAAAGACAACCGACTGCATAACGTTCTAAAAGGTCAAAAGCGTCGGATATAAAATTTTCAAACGTATAATCGGCGTCCACATTTTTTAAATTGTATGAAAACACTTCGGCAGCTTTTATGAATTCGTTTTTGATTTCATCGTTTAATTTGATAAAAAGCTTATCCGTGATCGGTCCGTTAAAGTCCCTTTCAAGGAAGCTTGGCTCAATAGTACACTTTAATATAAAGTGCATGATTTCCTGCTTTCCGGCAAAGTCATGGTATATAGTTCCAACAGATACTCCTACAGCTTTTGCAATATGGCTGATTTGAGTTTTTGAATACCCTTGCTGCAAGAATAATTTTACTGCCGCATTATAAATTTCTTTGATTCTTTCATTCTGCATTATCTCACCTCTTTTTATAAATGAATTGTTCATTCATATTATAACTTATTTAATCCGGTATGTCAAGACTTTAAAAAAATTTTATAAACTGTTATGTTTATACTGCCGTCAGCCGTGATTAAATTAAAAAAAGCCGACAGCAAAAACTGTCGGCTTTACTTTATTTGTTATTTTTGAAAACTGAGTGAGAGTGTATGAAAAATTCTTCCTGACTTGGCTGCCATGCCTTGATTTTAGGCGGAAACTCTGCGTCAAAGAGTTTAAATTTTTCCTCATCGTTAAGCGATTCTATAACGGAACTTTCATGGTAACGATTAATATTTTCTACAGTTCTGTAGTCGTCTGGAGTTTCCAAACGGATAATATAATTATTTTTATTCATTGTTTTTCCTCCTGAAAGTTGTTAATGCAACACGGGAGGTTTGTGTGAGATATATTCGCAAGCCTCCCGTTTACGCTGCTATCTCAGGTCTGTTATTTTTATTCAAACAATTATCTCCTTAAAATAAACTTTATAAAATTTAAGGCAAAATTACATTTTGTAACTTTGCCTTTGGTGCGGGTGACAGGACTTGAACCTGCACACCTTACGGCACAAGAACCTAAATCTTGCGTGTCTGCCAATTTCACCACACCCGCATATTTCTTATTTAATATTTAAATTCCCTTTTCAGAATTGCATAAATATAAAAATCATTATATATTTCATTATTTTCTTTTCGTGGAAACAGTTCCTTATGTTCTGCTTCTTTGCGCATTCCAATTCGTTCAACAAGCTTTAAAGATTTTATATTTCTTGAATCTATCTCAGCAAAAATACGGCGGATGCCAAGGGCGGAAAAAGCATATTTCATCATTCCGCAGATGCTTTCGTAAGCGTATCCTTTACCTTGAAAATTCCTGTTAAAAGTATATCCGATTTCATAGCTGCCGAAACCTTTATCTGAAAAGTATATCTTTCCTATAACTTTATCATTTAAGACAACCGCAAAAAACTCCTCGCTTTTTGAGAAATTTATTGCTTCTTGAACACAGGCTTCTCTTGTAAAAGTTTCATAAGGTTCAAAATAAGTAACTTCAGTATCAGTTAAAATATCTGCTAAATCATCATAATCATCCGGAATAAATTTTCTCACCGATAAGCGCTCTGTCGTAAATAATGCAGTCATAATTACTAAACCTCAAAATATAAAGTCATGTCTTTTATATTGTATTTTACCTATCAACAGCCGCAAGAATTAAATGCACTGTAGTAACGCAAACGAAATTTTGCGTGTCTGCCGGTTTCACCACAGGCGCATATTAGAAATAATAATACTTATTTATTAGAACAAGACCATTCCTGCACCTAACCCTGCTTCTTCACGAGTGACAAACCCGAATTTTTTATAAAATGCATCCTTGCCTTTGGAAGCGCCTAAATAAGTTCTAATGTCAAGATTATCTTTTTTAAATTCGTCAACCTTATTTATGAGATATTTCATTATACTTGAACCGACTTGTTGTCTTTGATATTCAGGCAAAACCATAATATCCTGAATATACAAGAACATTGCCGTATCACCTATGAGTCTTCCGAAACCGATAATTTTGTTATCGTCATATGCGCAAATCGAATAAACAGTATTTTTCAGTGCTTTTTCAACAATTTCTCTATTAGTACAACCCCAGCCAACAGAATCGGTAAGTGTATTGAATTCATCAGCAGTTGGCGTTGCTTCAATATATTGTATCATTTTCTGTACCTCATTTAATCATATATTTTAGTAACGCAATCAAAATCTTGCGTGTCTGCCAATTTCACCACACCCGCATATTTAATTTTTCATGTATAAATCCGAATTTGTCGTTTTTGTTTGTTTCTTTACGCCATAAATAACTCCATATCAATACACTCCCATACACCTATCGGCATCTCACATTTTCGCCTGCTGTACTCTCTAAATCCAATCGACTCGTAACAAAATCTTGCGTTATCATTATTTGCAAATACACCTAAATCAATTCGCTTCGCACTTAAATTGTCTTTAACATACTCTATTCCAAGACGCAACATTTCCTTTCCGTATCCTATGCCTCGTAAATCAGGATTTAATATAACAAATCCAAATCGAACAGTAGAGTCAACATCTTCTCTTGGATATCGGATTATAAAATGACCTAATAAATTTTCTTTCTCATCTACCGCTGTGAGTGGAATAAATCTTCTGGTTTCAATCTGTGGCATATAGTTATTGTTAATGTCAGTTTCAAGAAGCGGAAATTTATTAAACCTATCAGCCGACCATCTGTATAATTCTTCTTCGGTTCTAAGCCATTTACAGATAATTGCTGCATCTTCTTTTATATAATTTCTTAGAACCATATTTCCTATCTCCTTCACAAATACTGCAATATATAAGTGAAATTAACACAAAATAATAATTTCACCGTAGTAACGCAATCAAAATCTTGCGTGTCTGCCAATTTCACCACACTCGCATATTAATTTTTTTGTTATTTAACATGCTTGCCGAAACAGAATTAATAGTAATGTTAAATTAATTCCAATGCTCTTTTATACAATGGGTCTAATTCACAACCGCAGCTTCCGCATTCTATATCGGCTTGCTTAATTGATGATACTAAAGTGTCTTTATCAGCTTTTCCGTCTAACCATTGTTGTGCAGGAATAGATATTAAATCCCAACCGGATGCAACAAACTTCTCCATAATAGATTTTAATTCTTCCATAATGTTGATCCTTTCAAATTTTCAATACCGATTCGTCAAGCAGATTTTATCATATTATTCCACTTGTCGATCAAAAAAATTAATTTACTGTAGCTATGCAACCATTATGATGTTTTAGGATTACGCCATTCAGTCAAACCATTTGCACTTCGTCCCATTACAACACTTGCAGCAGTTGATGGACTACTGAATATCTTATTTTCTGTAAAAATCCATTCTTCATTTATGATATTATTTTGAATCAATTTTTCTCTAAGATTCTGAATATTTTTAGGGCAGGAATTTGTAACATTATTGGCAATTTGTGAGTTTTTTAAAACAACAAAACCTTCACTGGTTTGCATACCTTTTGCATTAGCTCCACGAGCGGCTTGAATGCAAAGAACTTGCGGTTCAACATCATTAGGAACAGAATCAATCTTAATAAGAGGTTCTAAAACTTTGTGACCGAGTACATTATTAATCATACTAATGTTATAAAGGAATTCATCCATTTCAGCTTGTTCTGCCTCTGTAAGAGATGCATCTGCAGGGATGGAAGAATTATCAACAATATATCGGTCTGCTTCCTTTGCTAATAAATAGCACCGATGTTCAAGATATTTGATATGTGCTTTGTTAAGTCGATTGTCCTTACTGATATATACGATGCATTCATTCCAGAAATCTTTTTTACTGGAGGCGTCATGTTGTTTCAATCTCTCAAAAACATTTTCAGCTTCTCCGATGTAAACAATACCTTTATTATCTGTATCATTTTTGCCAAAAAGAAAATATATGCCGCAAGCGACAAGATCTTTTCTATCACTGCATCGCTTTATTTCAATACGAGGAATTTTGTATGCTTTACCATTCCAATTTGATAATTCACAAACCCATCGTTTATTTGGATCACCTTCTATAAGAAATAATGATATTGTTTTTCCAAAAATCGACAAGTTTGTCACCTCATTTAATACTAATGTAGTAAGATAACATAAATTCTACAAACACATCCATCAATTTTATCACAATTATACCATAAATCTGCTTTATTGTCAATAGGCAAATAAAAAATAAATTTGACGATATTCAGAAAATATGATATAATTTTAACTATATTTAATATTTTAGAATAAATTCCGTCTGACATAAACGGAAAAAAGGAGAAAATTATGAAATCAAAAATCCCGTCGATTATTTTCAGAATACTGACCATACTGACATTCCTGTGCGGCGCAGTTATGTTTGTGCATTTTATCAGAGCTATGATATTTGCCGTTCAGCATGAAGGAGCAGGAGACGACCCGAAATTTTCCGGAATACTTGGTGATATAGCCTTATTCTTTTACCCGTTTATGATAATGACGGTACTTTGTATTATATTCAGTATAATTTGCTTTAAGGCATACCATCCGGCAGTATCAGCGATACGTACAATATTTATGGCAATATGTCTTATACTTGATCTTATATCTTTAAAGGTTATGAAAGCATTTATATTAATGGACGATTTATTTAATAAAGGAATAAATAAAGATTTAGACGAGTATCGTGAAGGCTTTGATTTATCTGAATCAGAAATAACATTTATGATTCTTCCGGTAATAGCGGCAGTAATATTTTTTATTTTCTTTATTTCCTCAATTGTTGCACTGGTAAAAGGTCCAAAATTAAAACAGGTTGAAAACACACAGATATAAAAAACCGGTCGTAAGACCGGTTTTTTATTAATAAGGCAATGTAAATGTTTTTGTTTTCCATACGCCGTCTGATTTGACTATAACAAATATGTTGGTTTCATCGTCTTTAGATTCTTCAGTGTCAGGATCTTTAAAGTGTGATACTGCATTGAAAACCGCTTCCGTATCACTTTGAGACACGAGTTCCAGTTTTGTATCTGTATAAGACCTGTCTGCACCTCTACCGCCGTCAAAGCAGTATACGCCGTTTTCTGATTCAAAATATTTGTCATAAAGACCGCCGTCAGGAGAATCGAAAATCTGACAATAATCGTTTATAATATCCTCCAGACCGGTAACGGCAGGATCGTCGATAAGAACGGCTCCGCTGTTTGTCATAGTGTCATAGTCAAGATTGTAAGGACAGCCTATAAGCATATTCCATGTTACCTGACAGCTTTTTTCAAAAAGTTCGCTGCCGATAGCTTCAATGTCTTGGGATTGCGAACTGCCTTCATCAGCGGGGCTTTCAGAGGACTGGTTGTTTTGTTCTTCTGCTTCAAATATCTCTTTTGACTGTTCATCAGAGCTTTGCATTTCAGCAGTGCTTTGATTTTCTGATACTTTTTCAGCTGCTTCATCAGCTTCCTTTTCAATTTCGCTTTTACCGTCTGCATGATCGGAAGCCTCTGTTTCTGAGTCGGACAAAACAGAAGATGTTTTTGCGTCTGCTGTTTTTGTTTCTTCCTTTGAACAGGCAGCAGTCAGCAGTAACACTGACAGAACGGCTGCAAGCATATATTTTTTCATTGCTTTCTCCTTGTCTATACTTTCAGGTCAAAATCTATATTTCCGCTGTTTACGTCTGCTCTTGAACAAATTACGGTTACACGGTCTCCTACAGAATATGATTTTCCGCTGTATTCGTCACTGAGAGTAAAATAACCGTCGTAATTATAATAACCCTCCGGCAGACTGTTAATATGAACAAGACCTTCAACGGTATTTTCCAGTTCTACATAAAAACCGAATTCTGTAACGCTTGAAATAAGACCTTCAAATACGTCTCCCACATGCTGCTGCATATATTCTGCCTTATAACAGTCCTCGCAGTCTCTTTCAATATTCATGGCTCTTATTTCCGCTGCGGTTGAATGCTCTGAAGCTTTTGCGGCAAATCCCCCGTATCTTTTTTCAAGCCATTGTGAGTCGGCACCGTCTATGACATCTGAAAGAATTCTGTGTATGGCAAGGTCTGGATATCTTCTTATAGGAGATGTAAAATGAGCGTAGTCGTCAAGCGCCAGACCGAAATGTCCGACAGGTTCGGTGTGATATTTTGCCTTTGCCATTGATCTGAGCGTCATCATGTTGACTACCGGATAAAACGGTTTGTCTTTTGCATTTGTCAGAATTTCCGCAAGGTGTGCAGGCTTGACCTGAGAAAATACGGGAATCTCAACATTAAGCCTTCTCAGACCGCTTTTTAAATCGTCAATTTTTTCCGGCGAAGGCGTTTCATGGATTCTGTAAACAAAAGGAATCTGCTTTTCTCTTGCAAGTCTTGCGGCAGATTCGTTGGCTAGAAGCATAAATTCCTCAATAATCATTTCAGATTTGCCTCTGGTTCTGGGTTTGACGTCAACACAAAGCTGTTCGTCGTTTATTATAAGCTTGCTTTCGGAGGTTTCTATATTCGGCGCACCTCTCTTTTGCCGGTTTGCAATGAGTTTGTCAGCAAGTTCGTTCATTATTTCAATACTTGGAATAAGTTCTCTGTATTTTTCAAGGATTTCTTCGGTTGCATTTTCGGCAAGAATACTGTTGATCTCCGAATAAATGCCTTTTACCTTTGAGCGTATGACAGACTTTTTAAAGGTGAAATCTTTAAGCCTACCCTCCGCTGAAATATTCATTATTGCAGAAAAAGTCAGTCTGTTTTCATCGGGATTAAGCGAACAGATACCGTTTGAAAGCTCCTTTGGCAGCATAGGTATGACCTTATCGGCGTAATAGATACTGGTTCCTCTGTTAAGAGCTTCCCTGTCCAGAGGACTGTTTCCTTTAACATAATGGGAAACGTCGGCGATATGCACTCCCAGTATATATCCGTCTGAGGTACGTTCAATAGAAACAGCGTCGTCTAAATCCTTTGATTCAGCGCTGTCAATTGTAAAAATCAGTTGGTTTCTTAAGTCAAGACGGTTTTTAAAATCATCTTCCCATACGCCTGCCGCCGCAATTTTTTGCGCTTCCCGCTTTACCTCGTCGGAAAATTCTTTTTCGATACCGTTTACAGCCAATACCGATTCAGCGCAGCATACGGCATTCTGTGAATTTCCGAAGCGGAAAACTATTTTGACTTTATGATCTCTGTGACGTTTTCCCATTCTGCAAAGCTCTGCCATGACCTTATCGCCGGCATGATATTCGATACCGTTTTCTTCAATTTTTACAGGAGTTTTCGACATAGTATCCGCAAGAAAATATTGAGTACCTTCTTCTTCGATGATTATGCCTGTAAGCTTTGATGCCGACGGTACAAGAACGTCGATAACTTCGCCTTCCGGCTTTCCTGAACGTGATTCAATATAACGTGCCAAAACAATATCCCCCGGCATTGCGCCGCAGAGAAATTTTCCCGGAATAAAAACCTCTTCATTATTGTCGCAGCGTTTTATGAATCCGAACGTACGGTTAAGTCTTAAAACTTCGGCTTTGAAAAATCCCAGAATATCGCACATTACAAAGCCTCTGCGGCGTTCGCATATTGTTCCGTTCTGTAAAAGTTCAGAGACCGCCGTTTTGTAATTTTTTTCATTTCCTTTTACGCTTCTGCATTTTGCCGCCAATTCCTTAGAGGATAGGGGCTTTTTTCCGTTTTTTTTAAGAAAAGTTATAATTTTATTTTGATAATTTTCTACAGAATATTTATCGCTGCCAAATTTCTTTTTATTTTTTGATTTTTCTTTACTCATTATTAAGTCCTCGTTATCTGGAACATGTGATGACAGAAAGCTTTGTTTCAGCCGTACAGATTTTTAAAAATAATCCCTGCGACATTAACCTTTTCGTTTTTGTCACAGGGAATTAATAATCATTTTACAAAAGCTATAACGGCGTTCACAGCAATCGTAAGAACAAACAAAGCAATAAGTAAAACTCTTGTGATTTTTCTGAAAATAGCTTCTTTGGTTCTTCCTTCATTTTTTTCATAGAATGAATCGTTAGCGCCGCCGGTAATTGCAGCCGTCATATTCTGCTGCTGCTTTGAATCCTGTAACAAACATAAAATAACCGCAAGAACGCAGGTTAAAATCAGCAGTATTCCGCCGATAATTTCCAGTATACTCATATTCATTTAATATCTTCCTCCATTATTATATACCCGTCTCTTTTACAAATTACTTGGTAAAAACTGCCGATTTCTTTTTATTCTTCTAAAGCCTAAAGTACTTTGTAACAGCGCCGGATATAACGTATTTCAAACCATTTAAATTTAGTATAACATAACAATTAAAAAAAAGCAATATCTTTTTATGAAAAAATTAGACAAAAATCAGATCATATTTTCGGTAAAAACCTTTATAGGATCATGTGCGGTTATCTCGTTTTCTTTTACAATACAGTCGTAAGCAAGAATTTTGACACCCTTTTGCTTTGCAAGGTGTAAGGCTTCTCCGAATTCTCGGTGAGTTTCATAATTCGGAATAAGGTATTTAACTTGATTCATTTGTATGATAAACAAAATATATGCGTCGAAGCCGTTTTCGGCAGCCTGAATAAGTTCGTTTATGTGTTTTACGCCTCTTTCTGTAGGAGCGTCCGGAAACATAACGATGTTTTCATTTTCAAGAGTAACTCCCTTGACTTCAGCAAAAGCTCTTTTATTTGCCGACTCCAAATAAAAATCAAAACGTGAATTTTTATATTTCTGTTCGGGCTTTATAATATAATCCGGAAAAAGCTTCGGTAAAAGTTCTGCGGCAATTTTGTTTGGCGCCTGACTGTCTATATTTATAAGCCGTCCGTTTTTATAGACGGAAATCAAATCAAATTTTGTTTTGCGGTTAGGATTATCTGATATTTCGAGAATTATATCTGCTTCGGGTATAAGAAGCTCTCTGCACCGTCCCGTGTTTTTTACATGACAGATCTCTTCTTTGCCGTCTATTTCGGCGTATGCTATAAATCGGTTCGGACGTGAAATAAATCTGCCTTTTACTATGCTGTTATAAATCATTTTTATTTACAATTATATCTGCGGTATTGATCGGTATGACCTTTCTCAGACTTTCAAATGACATTTCTATCTGACAGCCAATCCTGCCGCCGCTGAAAAAAATCTTGTCAAAGCTATTTGCGGTATAGTGAATAACAGTAGTAAAAAGCTTTTTCATGCCTATGGGGGAGCATCCGCCGTGAATGTAGCCTGTAAGCGGAAGAAGTTCCTTTGATTTTATCATTTCTATGGATTTTTCATTAACTGATTTAGCAGCCTTTTTCAAATCCAGTTCTTCACATACCGGTACCATAAATACGTAATATTTTTTTGATTTTCCCGCAGTTACAAGAGTTTTAAAAACCGATTGCGGATTTTCGTTCAGCGCCTGAGCTACATCGGTTCCGCTTATTGCTCCGGTATCGCCGTAAAAATGAGATCTATATTCAAGCTTCTTCTGATCCAGTATTCTCATTACGTTTGTTTTTTCCATTTTCTAAAACACCTCTGAAAACAATATATCATATTTTTCCGGAAAAATCAAATACCCTCTTGACAAACCAGAAAATCTGTGATAATATAGTGATATCAAATTGATATCAAAACATATCAATTAATAATTTGAAATAAGGGGAAATCATTATGGAAGAGAAAAAACAAATCAATTTTGAAGAAAAGGAAATGAATCCTTCAAGCGGCTGGGGAATGCTGTTTTTGTCGCTGATTCTGTATCTTGCTTCTATCGGAGCGTTTATTGCCGGGGGAAAAGCCGTTTCTGACGGAGACGACGGATTTGCAGCGGTAATATTTATTTTGGCTTCGCTTATTATTGTTTTGGCTATATTAATCGATTGCGGACTGAGAGTAATTAAACCCAATGAGGCGCTGGTTCTGACTCTCTTCGGAAAGTACAGCGGATCAATTAAAAAAGACGGATTTTTTTTTGTAAATCCTTTCAGTACATCTGTCAATCCTGCGTATACAAAGCATTTAAACGATCTGAATCAAAAAGTAAAAAACGGCGAAATAAAGGTAGCCGTATCGTCAGTAGATAAAAAGCTTTCACTCAAGGCAATGACTTTGCGCAATGAAAAGCAGAAGATAAACGATGAACAGGGAAATCCAATTGAGATCGGAGTAAATGTTATCTGGAAAATCAATAATACTGCGAAAGCCGTATTTAACGTTGATAATTATGAGGATTATCTTTCCACACAGGCAGATTCGGCATTGAGAAATATTGTAAGACTTTACCCTTACGACGTTTCCGAGCAGGGAGACGAAAAGTCTCTCAGAGGCTCCAGTCAGGAGGTAGCGGACGCTCTAAAGACAGAACTTCAGCAGAAGGTCGAGGTTGCCGGACTGGAAGTGATCGAAGTAAGAATAACACATCTTGCATATGCGCCGGAAATAGCGGCGGCAATGTTACAGCGTCAGCAGGCGGCGGCTATTATTGAAGCAAGACAAAAAATCGTTGAAGGTGCGGTAGGTATGGTTGAAATGGCGCTTAATAAGCTTTCTGAAAACGAAATATGCAGTCTTGACGAAGAACGCAAAGCACAGATGGTTTCAAATCTTTTGGTTGTTCTCTGCGGAAACAAGGATGCTCAGCCGATAGTGAACAGCGGTTCGCTTTATTAAAAATATATCGGAGGGATAAGCTTGGCAGAGAAAAAAGACAGCGGAAAAAAGCAGATAGTGCTGAGATTGTCCCCGAAGCTGTGGACAGATCTGGCAGACTGGGCTGAGGACGATTTCCGTTCTATTAACGGACAAATTGAATTTCTGCTGACGGAATGCGTTAAAAAAAGAAAGAAAAGCAAAAATAAAGAGGACTGATAAAATCAGTCCTCTTTTTTCACTATATTGAAAGCTTTGCAATTCTTTTTTTGAGTATAGGTCCGACAAGAGCTGCAATAACCATTTTAACAGCCTCACCCGGAAGATAAGGGAATACACAAAGGCTTAAAGCTGCTGTAAATGTTGTACCTTGCTGGTAAACAAACCATATTGTACCGAAAAGGTACCCAAACACCATGCCCAAAATCATACCTATAACATACATGTAGATCTTATTGAATTTGTTTATAAAAAATCCGGTAACAAGCGCTGTAAAAATAAAACCTATAAGGTATCCGCCGGTAGGACCGGCAAGCTTTGCCAGACCGCCGCTGAATCCCGAAAACACCGGAAGTCCGACCATTCCTAAAAGCAGGAATATTACATAGCTTAAGCCGCACAATTTCCAGTCAAGAAGAAACGCACAAATAAAAATTGCCAGTGGGATAAGCGATATCGGGACGGGACTGAACGGTATCGGTATCGCAAAAGGTCCTGCAATACATATCAGTGCGGCAGAAAGCCCCACCATGACAATGTTGAATGTTGTTGTTTTTTTTCTTGTAGCTTCCATTTTTTAACCTCCATTTTTAAGACAAGTTTTTGCCTTTTCTATTATATCATAAAAAAATCGAATTGTCACCCTATTTTTAAAAATAATGTGACATTTTTTGTTTTTTATAAATTATAGTGGATATGTTAATGTCGGATATGTGTAATTTTTACAAAAAAATCGCATGATTTTGTGCATTCATACGAAATATAAATATTTTTTGAAAAAAATGTCCGCAAACAGTCATTTTTGTTGTCTTTATATATATAAGCAATAATATTCCGATTTTTAAAATTGTCATATGTGTCGAAAACTAAAACTAAATATTATTGCAAAATTGTGTATATCAACAAAAATTAAGTTTGTTAATAAAATATGGTAGAATATCCGTATTTTTATATGTATTATGAAAAGGAGGAATCTGAAATGACATAACAGAAGGGACGTTTATGTTTGAGACGTATATGACTTTTACTGAAGAAGATTATGAAAAGGACGGCTTTGAACGTCTTTATAATGCTCAAAAGCAGAAATTGTACTTTATAGCGTACAAGATGCTAAATGATGAAAAGCTTGCAGAGGAAGCTGTTTCTGAAGCGTTTTTAAATATTTCCGTAAAATTTGATTCCTTTAAAACGCTGAGCGATAGTCAGATAGAAGCATATTGTGTTCTTACATTAAAAAACATCTGTAAAAATATTATTAATTCAGAATCGAAAAATAATTGCATAAGCATAGATGACTGTGAAAATGATGACAGTTTTTTATCTGATATTGAATTGCAGTATATAAACAAGATGTATTTAAAGGAAAAAATATCAAAATTAAAACCTAAAGAAAAAGAAGTATTGTTACTTTACTATTTTTATGATTTAAGTTTAAGAGAAATTGCAAAGATGAAAAAAATTACAAATGCTGCTGCTCAGAAACGGTTGCAGCAGGCGAGAAAACATTTGAAAAGATTACTGGAGGCGGACAAAAGATGAAAAAAGATAAATCCATATTTGCCGAAGCTCTGGCAGAATCTGTTATTCCGGAAATACTTAACGAATCGCTTCCTTTAGATTATGAACATGAATTTTCAGATGAGTTTGAACGCAGAATGTCAAAGATTATAAAAAGACGAAAAACTCGCAGCGGTAAAATTATCAGCATGGCCAGACGCTGCGGAGCAAGTGTTGCGGCAATATTTGTTATGGCGGCTGGATTGAGTATACTGACAGACGCCGGAAGAGATCCGGCAGTTGATTATCTGGTTCTGCACCATTATGATAGTGATGAAATTCGTGTAATATGTGAAGAAAATTATGTTTTTCCTGCTACAATTGAAAAAGAATATACTATAGAAGTACCCGAAGGCTTTGAATTAAAGGATGAATCAACTGTAGGCGAATTTTCTCAAAAAAAATATTATGAAAATAATGAAGATTATATAGAATTTGTACAAGAAGTATTGCCAACCACGATGGTTATGGGTATTGATAATGAACATGGAATCAATGATATTATTACAGATGGAGACGGAATAAAATATGTGATCCATTTTGATGAAGAGGAAGATTATTATCTGATCATGTGGAGCAACGATATATATTTGTTTACATTGCGGACAAATACAAGTCAGGAAACTGCTTTTGATTTGTGCAAATCCACAAAAATAAAATGAATTTTAAAAAAAATTTCCGCAAATTATCGTTTTTATTGTCTTTATATATAGAAATGTGAATTTCTAACAAATTTTAATGAGGTGTAAAAATATGAAAAAAGTGAAAAAATTTATTGCTGTATTTACAGCAGCTCTGGCAGTCGGAACATCGGGAATGGCAGTTAGTGCCAATGAAGTGGATTATGCCATTGATGATGAAATTATCCTTTATTATGAAAACGCTCAAAGCGTATGCAGCGAACTTACAATTAACAGTAAAAAAGCTAGCTGCCAAAGCATTGTAAAAGGAAAGACGGAAGTTACAAAAATTTATGTAGAGCAGATATTGCAGAAAAAATCCGGTAGTGATTGGATAGATCATGCAATATGGTACAGAACCGAATATTCAACGAGTTTAGATTTTAATAATACTTCGGCAACATTAAACAGCGGTACATATAGAGTAAAAACCGTAGCAAAAGTTTATAAGGGAAATTCTTATGAAGATGTAATAAAATACAGTATCGAAAAAAGTCTTTAATTTGTTCATAAATTGTTTACATATTTTTTCGAAAAAACTATTGACAGTACTGGAATATTGTGCTATAATATAAATGGATATGAAAGGAATATAGATTTCCAGTAGTATTCGTGATAGCTTATCAATTTTGATTATGTCGAAGATTTGCTGTATGATTGTTCACAATATCATCTCAACCTTTTGTGAATCAATTCATATATGTTTCTGTATCGGCTTAGCCGGTACAGAAACCTTAAATTTAGATGTTGATTAGTGGTTCGTTTAGATCCCCCGTTTTTTGAATGTTTCTTGTAATCGATAATATGATATACTTTAGACATATCACCTCTTTATATGAATGAGATTTGTATTATTATTCAGCACCGATTATTCTTCGGTTAGCGTTGAAAAATCAACTTCAAAGTCTTTGGCATGCCAAAATTGATTTGATATTAATTATTCGTATATGCACCTCATTATATGAGTAATTATTTCTGCTTTTCTTCGCTGACTAGTTTTGGTCAGTGAAGAAATATCAGAATATTCATCGTCTAAGACAATGAATATAATATTTTAACACATACCATAATTCAATTTATGATATCACCTATATAACTCTGCCGACTGAATTCAGTCGGCAGAAGTTATATACGTATAAAATTAACATAAAACGGAAAATAATGGAGGCAATTATTATGAAAGTAAAAAAATGTTTGAGTGCTATACTTGCAGGTATGATGTCGGTTTCGTTGTTGGGAAGTTTGTCTGTGGGTGCGGAAGAAGAAAAAATATATACCTTTTCAGAACTGTTGGAGATGAGTGAAGAAGAATTTTTGGCTCTTGACGAAACTGCTAATTCTTGTTATTATGATATGAAATCGATACCTGAGGGTGAAGCTAGGGCAATATATGGTATTAATAATATGCAGGGTTCATCTAATGTGCCTGATTATGAGGCCTTGAAAGTTATGTATAGTGACTATGTCGGGTTAAGAGGCGTATTTGATTGTACTGTAAAATCAAGTGATAAGGAATATATTCCTTATGAAACTGAAAAATGCATACAGTATTTATTGGGGGATAGTGTTGAATATACAGTAAAATCACCGTTGATGTCAGGTTCGTCTTATTTCGATTGGAGGCTTGAGGTAAGTATTACTGATTTTAAATTAAAGTTTTCAGAAATAACTGATGAGGATATACTTTACTTAGCAAAATTTGAATATTGTATTATGCAGGCTGATAGTAATTTACTTTATCTTTCACCTTATGTTGACATTTTTTCGCATGCCTCTAATTATGGAGAAGCTAACGGCGATGACAAACTTACAGCCGGAGACGCAGCATACATAGCAAAAAAGCTTGCGGAACAGAAAGCAGACGAATTACCGGAAACAGCAGATTTCAATGGTGACGGGAAAATAACAGCATTGGATTGCGCAGAAATAGCTCGGTTCCTTGCCGCTAAAGCTTTGGCAAGAGCCGAAGGTATGTTTGTTGAACAACAATAATATTATTTTTATTAGAGTATTTGTAAATTAGTACAAATACTCTATTAATTTTTGTGCATATATACAAAATTATAAATATATAAAAACAACTATGGTAAAAATAGGAAATTTGTGATATAATATAAACAGAAGGAAAAATACTTTTCAAATTAAAAATAGGAGGACAATACAATGAGCAAATTAAAAAAACTTTTAAGTGCTGCTGTAGGTGGAATATTGGCTGTTAATCTAATCAGTATGTTACCGGTAGGAGCGGAAGAAAATACTTGTTCTGAAGGCGTAATATTGAATTCAACACTAGGTATAAATAATATTTTTGAAAATCCAGGGGACATTCCGACAACGACAGCTTCTGTACCAAGTTCGGTTGATTTAAGTACTTCGCCATGTTTTCCGCCTATAGCTAATCAAAGAGGATTGGAATCGTGTGTGGCATTTGCAACTACTTATTATCAATACTCATATGAGGTAAACAAACTCAATAATGTTACCAATACTTCTGACAGAGTTATTTATTCACCTAAATGGACTTTTAACCTGTTGAATAATGGGAAAAATTTGGGACTTAATCCCATTGATGCCTATTCTGTATTGGAAACGTTAGGAAGCTTAAAAAATAGCGATTTTCCTTATACAGATAATTATACTCAATGGCCTTCTCAATTGCAAAATGAAAAGATAGAGGCATTAGAAACCAGAATTGAAACTACTTCAAAATATGATATACCCCTTGATAATACGATTCAGAATGTAAATGATTCCTATCTTAATATAGTAAAGCAAATGTTGAATAACGGTAAGGTTCTTACAGTTGTTACACAAAATCGTTGGAATTCAGTTGTCCAAAATGGTGAAAGTATAGCATTCAGATGTTATGATGGTGGTGGTCATATGCTTACTGTCGTAGGGTATGATGATAATAAAAGTTATGATGTTAACGGAAACGGTATAATTGAAGATTGTGAAAAAGGCGCTTTTAAAATAGCGAATTCATGGGGAACGAATTTTATTAGCCATGGGATTAGTTCAAATACCGGTTATTTTTGGGTAATGTACGATGCTCTGAATGAAGTAAGCGCTAATAACATTAATAATTGGGAAGCAAAATATAATGGAACACGCAGTCCTGCTTTTAAATATTTACCTGATTGTGAGAATGCTTTTTTTACTATAGATGTTGCGCATAAAAATGTTAATTTTGTAGGACGTCTTTCTGTTAATACGTCTGACCGTGAGACTTTAACTTTAAAGATAAATAGGGGAACATCAACATTGTGGTCGCATAATAATGCATATACAATATTCCCTTATGTCAGTTCAGATTCAGGCGGATTTGCTTTTAACGGAGATATCTTTTTTGATTATGATAATTTGGCGTCACCTATTTCAAGGTACTGCAATGGGTATAATTGGTTTACATATTTATCGGGAACGACAATTGGAGATGATTATGAATTTAATGTACTGGATAATTTAGGCAATGAAGTAGGAACGGATAAACAATTGGTAAAATTTGACGAGGATAAGTTTGCATATGCATATCAAAATATTTCACTGAAAAAAGGCGATGTGAATTACGATGGCGCTATAACAACAGCAGATGTGGACTATATAATTCAATATATATTACAAGTAAATGATTTATCAAACGTACAATATTATCTTGCTGATTACAATAATGACGGTTCTGCAAACAGCGCTGATGTTATTGCAATGAGAAGAGATAATAATTTATATTAAAAGATATAATTTAAAGGAGTGGGTATTATGAAAAAACTAAAAAAATGTTTGAGCGCAATACTTGCAGGTATGATATCGGTTTCGTTGCTGGGAAGTTTTGCAGTTAATGCTGACACAGAAAAAAAAATATATACATTATCAGAATTATTCGAAATGAGTGAGGAAGAATTTTTTGCGCTTGATCCTATAGATGAAAATGATTCTAGAACAACTTCTCCAAAATACTTTTACGATCATTGTGGTACTGAGATATATGGTTATAATTATTTTTCGAATATTTATACGTGTGAATATGGTGAATATGTTCCTTATTATACGGAAAAAGAAATTATAAGGTTACTTGATGTAGACGATATTGACTTTGTAGTTGAAAGCGGTATAACTTATCATGAGGATGGTATAAATAGTAAGGTTTGGGTGCATGATCGTTATTATGATACTGAATGTACTGTACTTGAAGTTGCAAAAGTAAATTATTGTCTTTATCAGGTTATGGAATTTCATCAACTGATTAATCCTTTAGATTCTCACTACCTAGTTGGCGATGCTAATGAAGACGGAAAATTTACAGCAATGGACGCAGCATTTGTAGCAAAAAAGCTTGCGGAGCAGAAAGCAGACGAATTACCGGAAACAGCAGATATTAATGGCGACGGCGAAATAACCGCCTTTGACTGTGCAAAGATAGCTCAGTTTTTGGCCGCTAGAGCTTTGGCAAAAGCCGAAGGTATGACTATTGAACAACAATAATAATGTTTATGATAGAGTATTTGTACTAATGTACAAATACTCTATTTATTTTTGTGCATATATACAAAAATAAAAAAACTTTAATAAATTAATAGACAGAATAAGTAGAAAGTGGTATAATACAGTTATAAAAATATAACATTTTTATAAACATTTAATGGAAAATACCTTATATTTACATTTTGATATATTGTATAAAATAGTATATATAAGGTAGCTAGTGAAATTATGGAGGTATTATTATGAAAAAACTAAAAAAATGTTTAAGTACAATACTTGCAGGTATGATATCGGTTTCGTTGTTAGGAAGTCTTGCAGTTAACGCTGACACAGAAAAAAAAATATATACATTATCGGAATTGTTTGAAATGAGTGAGGAAGAATTTTTTGCGCTTGATCCTGTAGATGAAAATGATCCTAGACCAACTTCTCCAAAAGCAATGTACAATGACTTGTATCTTGGTATGTATCATTGTAATTTTTTTGGAAATGTTTATACATGTGAATATCGTAAATATGTTCCTTATTATACGGAAAAAGAAATTATGAGATTACTTGACGTAGACGATATTGATTTTGTTATTGAAAGTAGTATAGTAACAGATTTGTATGGTAATGGCATAAACCATACGATTTGGGTGCATGATCGATTTTATAGCAAAGATTTTACTAAACTTGAAATTGCTAAAATAAGGTATTGCCTGTATCAGGTAATGGAATTTTTTCATGTGTCATATGTACTAGATTCTGCATACTGTACCGGAGATGTTAATGAAGACGGAAAATTTACAGCAATGGACGCAGCGTTTCTGGCCAGAAAACTTGCGGAGCAGAAAGTGGACGAATTACCGGAAACGGCAGATGTTAACGGTGACGGCGAAATAACCGCCTTGGACTGCGCAGAGATTGCTAAGTTCTTGGCTGCCCAAGCTATGGCAAAAGCCGAAGGTATGTTTGTTGAACAACAATAATAATATTTATGATAGAGTATTTGTACTAATGTACAAATACTCTATTTATTTTTGTGCATATATACAAAAATAAAAAAACTTTAGTAAATTAATAGACAGAATAAGTAGAAAGTGATATAATACAGTTATAAAAATATAACATTTTTATAAACGTTTAATGGAAAATACCTTATATTTACATTTAGATATATTGTATAAAATAGTATATATAAGGTAGCTAGTGAAATTATGACAGCTGCTCATTGGCATTTCAGTTGTTGTTTTTTATGATCCGAATACTCAATATATTTATTCTTCAAGCGCAACAAGAATAACGCCTGAAATTTTACAGTTTGCATATGATAACAAATATTTATAAATATAATTTGATTGGAGGTTTTTATTATGAAAAAGATTAAAGCTATATTAGGAATTTTATCTGCTATGGCAATAATAAGTGCAGTTGAGTTATCTTCGGCATCAGCACTTACATTTTATCCGGCACCTCCTAATTATGTATGTAATGGAAATAAAGTCGTAAGTGATGACAATACAATTATGGAATTTGAAGACGGAACTAAAATTGTTACATTTGAAGGTGAAAGATGGGATTTTAAACTATCAGTTATTGTTAACGATAATACAGAAATTACAAATGAAGTGCTGGGAATTTCTGAAGGTTATAAAATTGAAAAGTCTGGAACGTCAAATAATGTATATGTTATTTCTTTTGAAACCCAGGAGGAAATGAATAAGATGTTTGAACAGTCTTCAAAATGGCTTGATGATGGCATAATTAAAAATGCTTATAAGCAAATGCATATATATTATGGCGGATTCTATGGTTATATTGACGGAGAAGTTATGCGTGATGCACTTGGACGTGTAAATTTAATAACCGGCGAAGCAAATCAGGTTCTCCAAACAACTTATTTAGTATACAACGAAGAAGATGTAAACGGAGATGCTAATGGAGATGGTGAAATAACAGCAAATGATGCAGCTTATATTGCAAGAAAGTTAGCGGAACAAAATAAAAAAGATCTTGACTATCGTGCGGATTTTAATAAGAGTACCGATGTAACCGCTCTTGACGCCGCTGAAGTAGCTAAATATCTTGCTGAAAAGAGTATTGGTAAATAGTGACGCATAAAATAAACTTAATAATAAAAACAGCCCCCGTATTAAGCGGGGGCTAAGTTTATTTAGTTTTTTCCATCATGTTAAAACCGGAAGCCATTTTATTCCATGTATCAGTATCAACTCCTTCAATACCGTTATCAGTACCACTTATTTTTTTAAAGGAATTAACAGCGTTTTGAGTTTCTTTGTTGTAAACACCGTTTACTTTTACAGGAATTATATTATCAAATCTTAAACTAAGGGTGTTTATAATAGTCTGGATAATATAAACTATGGGACCTTCACTTCCTGGATCAAGAACGAAATTGGACGGAAATACTTCAAGAAAAATAGCGTCCTTATTATAATCCAGATAGACTTCAACTAATCTGTCCCATGTAGCGCTGTCAATTTCACCAGTTACCGGAAGATTATAATCATGCTGAAACGCTTTGACCGCCTGAGTCGTTTCAGGACCATATATGCCGTCCGGAAAGATTCTGGGTATTTTTTCATTATAATGAGAAATACTGTATAAATATCGCTGAAGCTCTGTAATGTGCCTTGATTTCTGATCTTCTGTATAAGCCATATTTGCCTCCTATTTAATAGTATATCCCGGATTTTGATACGGTCGCTTGTCAAATCCGTATTTCAGATCGGAGTAAAGACCAACTATTTCATTCCATGTTACCGCACCGACCAGACCGTTTTGCGGAAGTCCGAACTGCCGCTGAAACGCCAGTACTGATGAGCGTGTAACAGGACCGAAATAGCCGGTATTGTTAACTGCCGGAATATTAGGATATGTTTGATTAATAAACGTAAGATATTCCTGGAGACGTTTGATTTCGTCGTTTGACATTCCCTCCTTGAGGATCGTTCCCTGAAAGAGTATAACATCTTCTCCGTCGTCAATAGGAATTGACTGAATTATACCGTCATAGGCTCTGTATATATCAAACCATGTGGCACGGTTTACTGTTCCGGTTTCAGGCAGGCCGTAGGTTTTTTGGAAAGAACGGACAGATGCTTCAGTTTCCGAACCGTAATATCCTGTTATATCTACCGGCATTATAGAGTCGTAATATGCGCCTATAACTGCAAGGAAATATTGCAGGATTTTTACTTCGTTGTTCTGCATTCCGGGAGAAAGATCTTCTTTAAATTGCTTATCTACTTCTTCTAGACGAAGACCTTCGGAATTAAGTTCTGCCAGTTTTTTAACGCTTGTAAAAATATATGCAATTTTATACCATGTTGCTTTATCAACTACACCTGTTTGAGGCATATTAAAAATTTGCTGAAATGTTTTGACAGCATCTTCTGTCTGTACGCCGAATGCGCCGTCAACAGAACTTATTTTTTGTATTGCAGGATAATTTCTTGCGATACGGTTTAATTGTACCTGTATTGTTCTTACGTCGTTGCCGAATGAACCCAGACGCAGTTCAATTCCCGGATATGACGGAGTATTAGTCATAACTTGGGCATCTCTTACTATTTCGATATTATCTCCGTAATAATACTGTAAAATTTCATAGGGAGTCATTCCCTGTTTTGCAAGGTCGACTGTTCCCCATTGTGAAAGTCCTTCGCAGGTTACTGTTGTGCCGTTGCAGAATTGAGTAAACAGCGGTTCAACGTACCCCTGACGTCTTACATAATTGCTGAATAATTCGTCAGTAAGCTGACTTATGTTTTCAAATATTTCACGTCCGTTAATAAATTTCTGATCGTATTGAGTAGAATTTGTTATATCAAAGTCGAATCCCTTAGCTCTGTACCATTCTGTATAAATTCTGTTAAGAGCAAACGTTGAAATTACATAAATATTTGCTCTCAGAGAATTTTCCGGCCAATTAGGAAAAATTTCACTGCTTGCTACATTTTTTACATAATCGGGAAATGTTACACTTACATTTTCAGCATTTGAGTCCGGAGGACCAAGATGAACAGTTATTCTTTCAGGAATAAACGGTGTACCTGTCATTACAAAACCCCCTTATACTTCAGGTTCCTGATTGCCGTAGGATATAAAATTTCCTCCGGAATCAAATGAATATGGTTCAGGAATTAAATTAAATCCCTGAATAGAAGTAATATTCTCAAATATGGGTACATTTCTGCTTACTTCCCTGTAATATCCTCTGGCATAAACCGCAACATCGTAAACTGAATAATTATCATAGTCTTGTGGAGTGTTGCTGTTTCCCTGAGAAGGAGCTGAAAGCCGGAATACTTCAGTATCACCGCTTATATCTGTGGTAGTCATACTGATAATTTCTTCTTTTCCATCATATCTTCTCGAAACGGTTACCGAAGCATTGGGTACAGGAATACCATTGCTTCCGGTTCTAACGGTAATTTTCAGATATCCCCATTTATTTTCCAGAGGATTTGAAGAGGGCGGAGTCTCTTGGGGGATTTCGCTATGCTGAGGAGCATTCTGGATATTGTAATTCGGTGTTTCAGCTTCCCTTATTTTTGAAATATTATTTGTCTGACCGTTGTTATAATTTATAACTGCTTCAGTCTGGGGTCGTGTGCTTGTGCTGTCCAATTGCATAAATACGGGGATTTCCGGAGGAGGATATTTTTTTTCAATATCTTCATCTTCCTGTTCATTAAGAACTTCCGGAATTTCTTTATTATCTTCAATTTTTTCATTATATTCTATTTTAATTTCTGAATCAGGTTCTTCTTTTTTTATATTGTCCATTTTAAATTTTGCTCCATATAGCTTCATCATTTCATTTCTGTATTTTTCAGAAGTTTCCTTAAAATTTAAATCTTTCAATATAACTCCCCCTGTCGGTAGATAAAGTTTTCAATAGCATGTATATGTGTTTTCAGAGGAAAATATGCAAAAAAAAGAGCAGTTTAACTGCTCTTTTTAATAAAAAATTATTAATCTGAAAATAATTGAACCCAGTAATATCCATAGGTGGAATTTGCTACATAAATACAGCCAACACCCATTTTATTGTATTCTTTATCTATCATGTTGTTGTAATGTCCTGATGAATTGATCCAAAGGTCCATAGCCATTTCAGGTGAAGAACCTCCTGCTGCAGCGTTTCCGGCTGCAATGTTTTCCGCAGCTGACATCCATGTTAAATTGAAATCATCAAGTATTGTGTAGAATGATTCTTTATTAGGACGTGTATGAGAAAAAGAAGACGCTGATTCTCTTGCTCTGACCATTGCAGCGGCTGTAAGACCCTCATCAAACTTAAGAGGAGCTATGCCTTTCTTAGTACGTTCAGCGTTTGTCAGTTCAATCATTTTTGTAATATTATAATTATTAGCAAGTCTAAAAGCAATAGCGGCAGCGTCTCCGGCAGTTGTCTTTTTGTCTCCGTTATAATCTGCATTTGACGGAAGTTCTGAACCTTTCTGTTCTGCAAGCTTACGTGCTATAAAAGCAGCATCCAGAGCGGTAACTTTTCCGTCGCCGTTAGCATCGCCTGTTATGGTTTCAGCGGCATATGCGGTACTGTTAAAGCCGGATTCAGGCATAAATGAGTGCAGACCTACTGTGCTGATCAAAGCCGCTAAACATGCGGCAGATAATTTTTTTAATTTCATCTTTTGAAACCTCCTTTTTTAAAATATTTTACCACTATTTTTATTGTTTGTCAATACAAAGAATGTATAAAAAAGAGCTCTCATTGCCGTCACCTGACAATGAGAGTCGAAAGTCAAAGATGATAAGATTTTGTGCAATCAGATTATCATTTTTTGACAATATAATATAAATTTCAGAAATTTAATAATTCGAATTATTTGCTTGCAATAGCAGCCTGTGCTGCAGCGAGTCTTGCAATTGGAACACGGAATGGTGAGCAGGAAACATAAGTCAAACCAAGCTTGTGGCAGAATTCAACAGATGAAGGATCGCCGCCGTGTTCACCGCAGATACCGATGTGCATTTCAGGACGAACTTCCTTGCCCATCTTAACAGCCATATCCATGAGCTTACCAACACCGGTCTGGTCGAGCTTAGCAAATGGATCGTTTTCAAAAATCTTAGCGTCATAGTAAGCATCTAAGAACTTACCAGCGTCATCTCTTGAGAAACCGAATGTCATCTGTGTAAGGTCGTTTGTACCGAAGCAGAAGAATTCAGCTTCCTTAGCAATTTCGTCAGCTGTCAGAGCAGCTCTTGGGATTTCGATCATTGTACCTACTTCATACTTGAGGTCAACGCCGGCTTCCTTGATAACTGCGTCAGCAGTTTCAACAACGAAATTCTTAACATATTTAAGTTCCTTGATTTCGCCAACCAGCGGGATCATGATTTCAGGAACGATATTCCAGTCAGGGTGCTTCTTAGAAACTGCGATAGCAGCCTTGATAACAGCCTTTGTCTGCATAATAGCGATTTCAGGGTATGTTACAGCAAGACGGCAGCCTCTGTGACCCATCATTGGGTTAAATTCGTGAAGTGAAGCGATGATATTCTTGATTGTTTCAACAGATTTACCCTGAGTATCAGCAAGAGCCTTAATGTCAGCTTCTTCTGTAGGAACGAATTCGTGAAGCGGAGGATCTAAGAATCTGATTGTTACAGGGCAGCCTTCCAGAGCTTCATAAAGAGCTTCAAAGTCAGCCTGCTGCATAGGTTCGATCTTAGCAAGAGCAGCTTCTCTTTCTTCAACTGTATCTGAGCAGATCATTTCACGGAATGCACCGATTCTGTCCGGTTCAAAGAACATGTGCTCTGTACGGCAGAGACCGATACCTTCAGCACCCAGTTCACGAGCCTTCTTAGCGTCAGCAGGAGTATCAGCATTTGTTCTTACCTTAAGAACTCTGTACTTGTCAGCCCAAGCCATGATTCTGCCGAATTCGCCGGCAATCGTAGCGTCTACTGTAGGGATAACGCCGTCGTAGATGTTACCTGTTGAACCGTCGATTGAGATATAATCGCCTTCAGTATATGTTTTGCCTGCAAGTTCAAATTTCTTGTTAGCTTCGTCCATCTTGATATCGCCGCAGCCTGATACGCAGCATGTACCCATACCACGAGCAACAACGGCAGCGTGAGAAGTCATACCGCCTCTTACTGTCAGGATACCCTGAGAAGCCTTCATACCTGTAATATCTTCAGGTGATGTTTCAAGACGAACAAGAACAACCTTTTCGCCTTTTTCATGCCAAGCAACAGCATCGTCAGCTGTGAATACAACCTTACCGCATGCAGCGCCTGGAGAAGCACCCAAGCCCTTGCCTACAGGTGTAGCAGCCTTAAGAGCCTTAGCGTCAAATTGAGGGTGGAGCAGTGTGTCGAGGTTTCTAGGATCGATCATAGCAACTGCTTCTTCTTCTGTTCTCATACCTTCGTCAACGAGATCGCATGCGATCTTCAGAGCAGCCTGAGCTGTTCTCTTTCCGTTTCTTGTCTGGAGCATGAAGAGTTCGCCGTGTTCTACAGTAAATTCCATATCCTGCATGTCTCTGTAGTGATCTTCAAGAGTCTTGCATACATTCTGGAACTTTTCAAAAGCAGCAGGGAACTTTTCAGCCATCTGAGCGATAGGCATAGGTGTACGAACGCCGGCAACAACGTCTTCGCCCTGTGCGTTTGTAAGGAATTCGCCCATGAGCTTCTTTTCGCCTGTAGCAGGATCACGTGTAAACGCAACGCCTGTACCGCAGTCGTCACCCATGTTACCGAAAGCCATTGACTGTACGTTTACGGCAGTACCCCATGAATAAGGGATATCGTTGTCTCTTCTGTAAACGTTAGCTCTTGGGTTGTCCCATGAACGGAATACAGCCTGTACAGCGCCCATTAACTGTTCCTTAGGATCAGAAGGGAAGTCTGTACCGATTTTTTCCTTATATTCAGCTTTGAACTGTGCAGCCAGTTCCTTAAGGTCGTCAGCATCAAGGTCAACGTCCTGAGTAACGCCCTTCTTAGCCTTCATTTCGTCAATAAGTTCTTCAAAGTATTTCTTGCCGACTTCCATAACTACGTCTGAATACATCTGAATGAATCTTCTGTAGCAGTCCCAAGCCCATCTTGGGTTATTGGACTTTTCAGCAATAACTTCAACAACCTCTTCGTTAAGACCGAGGTTCAGGATAGTATCCATCATACCAGGCATTGATGCTCTAGCGCCTGAACGAACAGAAACGAGGAGTGGATTTTCGTGATCGCCGAACTTCTTGCCGGTGATTTCTTCCATCTTACCGATGTATTCATTAATTTCAGCCATGATATCAGGATTAATCTGACGGCCGTCCTCATAGTACTGTGTACACGCTTCAGTTGAAATAGTGAAACCCTGCGGAACGGGAAGACCCATACCTGTCATTTCAGCAAGGTTAGCGCCCTTGCCGCCCAGGAGTTCTCTCATGTTAGCATTACCTTCAGAGAAAAGGTAGCAATATTTCTTTGCCATTGGTTTTATACCTCCAGATATTTTTTGTCTTTCAGTCCGACGGAAAACCCATGTCGGTCTGTTAATTATTATTATAACATATAAGTGGAAAAATTTCCATATATTTTTAAAAAAAATCTTACAGGTTAATTTGTAGCAATATTCACAAAAAATATTAAAATTTTAATTTTTTTTAAAAATCTCTTGAAAAATGACTGAATAGCTGTCATAATATATTTATAATGATTGTTGTGTGCTTATTTAATTGTTTAATTTAAGTTTCATAGGAAAACATTATTTAGATTAAAACGCAAGATATAACTTTTTAATTTACCTAAAACAATATGAGTATTATTGAACGTAGCAAAGCGCATACATAAAAAGTAAATTTCAATATATTTTGAGAGGAAAGATCATGATGAATAATGCTGTTATACTGGCAGGCGGTCAGGGAAAGAGAATGAAAGCGGATATTCCCAAGCCTATGTTTAAGGTATTGGAAGAACCTATGCTTGAATGGGTAATAAAAGCGTGTGAGGAAGCCGAGCTTTCAAATCTTTGTATTGTCAAGGGATATATGGCTGAAAAAATTGATGAATATTTAAACGGAAGATATGAAACGGTTCTTCAGAGTGAAAGATTGGGTACAGGTCATGCGGTAATGCAGGCAGTACCGTTTATGGAAAAAAACGGCGGAGGGCATACTCTCGTACTGTGCGGTGATGCTCCGTTTATCGACTCCGAAACTATAAAAAAGTCCCTGGAGCTTCATGAAAAGGAAGATAATTCAATAACTGTCATTACCGCTGAGATAGACGAACCAAAGGGCTATGGCAGAATCGTAAGAGGCGAAAGCGGTATAACTTCAATTGTTGAGGAAAAAGACGCTACCGCTGCACAGCGTGAGATAAAGGAAGTAAATTCCGGAGCTTACTGGTTTAAAACCTCCGACCTTATTGAATATCTGGGAGAGCTTACTCAGAATAATTCTCAGGGTGAATATTATCTGACAGACAGTGTTTTCATTGCTCTTAATAAGGGCAGAAATGTTAACGCATATATTTCGGAAAATCCGAATGTGGTTTTAGGTGCAAACGACAGAAAAGGTCTTTTGGCTCTTAATACTGCTGCAAGAATGGCAGTAATTGAGAAGCATTTGGAAAACGGCGTTGAGTTTAACTGTATTGACGGTATTGTGATCGGCAGAGATGTTGAAATCGAGGCAGGTACTGAAATCATGGCGGGAACTCATCTGAGGGGAAAGACAAAAATCGGTAAGGACTGCCGTATCGGTCCAAACTGCATAATTGACGATTGTGACATTAAAGACGGTGTAAGTCTAAACTATGTTCAGGCGTTCAAGTCCACGATTGACGCCGGTGTTAAGATCGGACCGTGGGTTCATATCCGTCCGGGCAGCCATATAAAGAGCGGAGTTAAAATCGGCGACTTTGTTGAGATCAAGAATTCCACGATCGGCGAAGGTACTGCAGTTGCACACCTCACTTATGTAGGTGACAGTGATGTCGGCAAAAAGGTCAACTTCGGCTGCGGTACAGTGACCGTTAACTATGACGGTATTGTAAAGAGCCGCTGTGAGATCGGAGACAACTGTTTTATTGGCTGCAATACAAATCTTATTGCTCCTGTAAAGCTGGGTAAGGCTGTATATACTGCTGCCGGAACTACAATCACAAGGGACGTTCCCGACTATGCTCTTGCAATTGACAGGGGAGTTGTTAAAATAAAAGAAGGCTATAGCCTGACTAAACTTAAGAAAAGATTGGAAAAAGCGTGATATTAAATGAGTATTTTTGACAGATTCAGAGAAATTTCAAAATCAGAATCAGTACCTACCGGACCTGTTGAATATCTTATCGTAGGTCTGGGAAATCCCGGGGAGCAGTATGCATACACACGTCATAATGCAGGGTTTATGGTTATTGACGCTATGGCTGAACGTCTGGAGACAGATGTAAAAAGATTTAAATTCAAGTCACTTTGCAGTGATGTGACGATAAGCGGAAAGCACTGTATTCTCATGAAGCCTGAAACTTATATGAACAACAGCGGTCAGGCGGTTTCCGAGGCAATGGCATTTTATAAGCTGGATATTGAGCATGTTATAATCGTTTATGACGATATATCACTTGAACCTGGTACGCTGCGTATCAGACGAAAGGGAAGCGACGGCGGTCATAACGGGATAAAAAGTATTATTTATTTGACCGGTGCAGACACTTTTCCAAGAATAAAAATGGGCGTCGGCAGAAAGCCGCACCCTAAATTCGACCTTGCAGACTGGGTTTTAAGCCGCTTTAACAAAGAGGATATGGAAAAGATCCAGGAGTCATGCAAAAAAGCATGTGACAGTCTGGAGCTTATGATCGACGGAAAAATTGATGAGGCAATGAATAAATATAATTCTTAAAACAAAAAAATATAATTGATCAAACAGCAATCCCCCTGTAATTGGGGGTTGCTGTATTTGTGCTTGTAAAGTTTTCAAATTAATAAGTATATTAGAAATTACAAATATTTGTGAACTATAAAATATGTATTAATAAAAGGAGTTGACAATGAAATTTTTCAGCGAAACCTTCCGTGAGCTTGAAAGCTGGAAGGATATTGAGAAGTGTATAAAAAGTAAAATAAGTCCTTTGTGCGCTACCGGACTTTCTCATATTCATAAGGCTCAGTTCATTTATTCCATTTATAATGAAAGTCCGATACTGGTTATAACGGAAAGCGAAGCGGCGGCAAAAAAACTCTGCGACGATATTGCCGTTATGTCGGGGGATGAAAATTACGCAGTACTTTTTCCCTCCAGAGAGCTTGCTCTTACCAAAGTCGAGGGCTTCTCAAGAGAATATGAACATCAGAGAATTTCCGCACTTTCAAAGCTTATAAGAGGAAAAAGTAAGATAATAGCGGCAAGTATTGAAGCGGTAATGGAACCTGTTATCCCTAAAGACATTTTAAAAAACAGTACCATTGCAATAAAAAGCGGAGCAGAAGTAAATCTTGAAGAACTTAAAACCAAACTTATTAATATGGGATATATCCGTTGCGATAAGGTTGAAGGACCGTCTCAGTTTTCGGTCAGAGGCTCTATTGCCGACATTTTTCCGGTACAGTCGGCGATGCCTGTAAGAATGGAATTTTGGGGCGACGATGTTGACAGTATTTCGTATTTTGATCCGGAAACCCAGCGCAGAACCGATTCTCTTGAATCAATAGAGATCGCACCGGCAGTGGAAACTGTAACAGACCGTTTGGCTTTGGCAGATAAAATAGACAGTCTTGCCAAAAGTATAAAAAGCCGAAAATCTGATATTGTAAAGGCACGTCTTGCAGAGGACTCAGAGCTTTTGAGAGAGGGAGCGGAGGTTCAGTGCATAGATAAATATATACCGCTTATTTATGATAAAATACCGTTGATCTTTGATTATTTTAACGGAATAACTGTTTTCTGCGAATATGTCAATGCAGCCGAGCATGCAAAGGGTGTTACGGCACAGTATAATGAGGACTGCAAAATACTCCTTGAAGAAGGTGAATTGTGCAAAGGTCTTGAGGGACATTACTGTGAGCTTTCCGATGTTCTATCCGAAACGAGTAAAGGACAGCAGATATTTTTGAGTAATTTCATTCAGGGACTTGACAGGGTAGGGTACAAGAAAATTATTAGCTTTGAATCCCTTCATAACGCTCCTTGGGGCGGTGAAATGCGTCAGTTGGACGAAGATCTGAAAAGCTTGTGCGAAAGAGGATATCGTACAATGCTTATTGCGGGAAGTGAAAAAACGCTTCCGATCATTCGTCAGGATCTTCTGGACGACGGAATAAAATGCGATATTGCAAAGGAGGATTCACAGTGTCTGCCGGGCAGAGTACTGCTAATGACGGGAAGTCTTTCCGGAGGTTATGAATACCCTGAAAATAAAACGGCTGTAATCACTCAATCCAAAGCGGCAAGTTCAAAAAAGAAGAAAAAGAAACATAAAAAGGGAGAGGAAATAAGAAGTCTTTCCGATATAACCGCAGGGGACTTAGTAGTTCATTCCATGCACGGTATAGGAAGATTTGTCGGTATCAGAAAGCTTGAACTTGAGGGTGTTACAAAGGACTATATTACAATTCAGTATGCCGGTAAGGACGTGCTTTATGTTCCTGTAACTCAGCTGGATATGGTATCAAGATATATCGGTCCCAGAGACGATACAGGAGTAAAACTCAATAAGCTTTCATCTTCGGAATGGCAGAAAACAAGAAACAACGTAAAGCGTGCGGTAAAGGACATGGCTCACGAGCTTACCGCTTTGTATGCTAAGCGTGAAAAAAGCAAAGGCTTCGCTTTTCTGCCCGACGATGAAATGCAGAGAGATTTTGAATCCCGTTTTCCTTATACGGAAACAGACGATCAGCTTCAGTCTATTAACGAAATAAAAGAGGATATGGAAAGAATCCGTCCTATGGACAGACTTTTGTGCGGAGACGTTGGCTTCGGTAAAACGGAAGTAGCTTTCCGCGCTGCTATGAAATGCGTGGCAAGCGGAAAGCAGTGTGCAATTTTAGCGCCTACAACCGTACTGGCAATGCAGCATTTTCAGACCGCTTTAAGACGATTTGAGCATTTTCCTGTAACCATCGAACTGCTTTCAAGATTCCGTACTCCGAAGCAGCAGCAGGAAATTTTAAAGAAACTGAAAAAAGGTCTGATTGATATTATAATAGGTACGCATAGATTAGTGCAGAAAGACGTGGAATTTAAAAGTCTGGGACTTGCCATTATAGATGAGGAACAACGATTCGGTGTTGCTCACAAGGAAAAATTCAAGGAGCACTTTACAGGAGTTGATATGCTGACCCTTTCCGCAACACCGATACCCCGCACTCTTAACATGGCGATGAGCGGAATAAGGGATATGTCAGTCATAGACGAACCGCCTCAGGACAGGCATCCGGTTCAGACTTATGTTGTTGAATACAATCCGGGAATGCTCATACAGGCAATAAATAAGGAGCTTAAAAGGGGCGGTCAGGTTTACTATATCCATAACCGTGTTGAAACGATCTCCTCATGTGCCGCAAAGCTTCAGGAGTGGGTTCCGGACGCAAGAATAGCCTACGCTCACGGTCAGATGACCGAAGAAGCGATGTCAGAAATATGGCGTCAGCTTGTGGAGCATGAAATTGATATTCTGGTATGCACTACTATTATCGAAACCGGAGTGGATGTTCCGAATGTAAATACCCTTATTATTGAGGACTCCGATTATTTCGGTCTGTCACAGCTTTATCAGCTAAGAGGCCGTGTGGGACGCTCCAACAGAAGAGCTTTTGCTTATTTTACATTCAGACGGGAAAAGATACTTACTGAAGTAGCGTCTAAGCGTTTGAATGCCATGAGAGAGTTTACGCAGTTCGGCAGCGGTTTCAGGATTGCTATGCGTGACCTTGAAATAAGAGGTGCCGGAAGTATTTTAGGCGGGCGACAGCACGGGCATATGGAATCGGTAGGATATGATATGTATATTCGTCTGCTTACCGAGGCTATTGCCGAGGAAAAGGGAGAACCTGTCAAAAAGGCGGCTGACTGTGCTGTGGATATCCAGATCGACGCACATATACCGGAAAATTACATTGAAAGCCTTGCCCAGCGTCTTGATATATACAAAAAAATTGCGGCAGTGCAGAATGAAGAAGATAAAATGGAAATGATTGATGAACTTATTGATCGTTACGGCGATCCGCCTAAATCCGTTGAGGGACTGATAAATGCTTCGTTGCTTAGAAATACAGCGGCAAGTCTTGGTATTACGGAGATTCAGCAGAGAAAAGAGAATATGATATTCTATATTGAACGACCGTCTCCCGAACAGATCGACGCTATTTCTTCAGCTTATAAAGGAAGGGTAGCATTTAATTGTCTTTCAAAGCCGTATATAAGCGTAAAACTTGATAGGGGACAGAAACCGGAAAGACTAATGGAGTCGGTATTGTCTGTTATGAAAAATGCAATGTGATTCTTTGTACAGTTTTAACTGTTTTGCCGTTTTAAATCACATAAATTTATATAATTTTTATATAGACATTTTGACATAATTAATGTTATACTTTAAAAGTATAGAAGTATTTTTTAATCTTATAAAAAAACAAATCAGTGAAAAATAAGAGGTGTTATATTGAAATTCAGAAGATTTGCTGTCTGTGCAGGTTTATGTACTGCTTCTGTTTTTATGACTTTGACGTCTGCGGCAGTTACTGCTGCTGACGATACTTATAAAACAACTGTAAAAGGCAAGGCCGGTCAAAACCAATTGGAAAGGATTACAGACGCAGAATTGCCGGAAATTACAGGTAACGCTACGTATTCCGCTTATATTCCTCTTGCACAGACGAAAACCGTTGAATATTTTGTTCTGGATATCGACGGCCTTAACAATACCGTTTATGAACATCTTGCAGTGACTGTAGATAAGGTAAGAATTGACGGTGAAGAATATGAAATGAATTCTACTCCGGCTGTAGATATTCAGTATGAAGAAGGAAGTTTTAACGGTACCAGAATTTATATTGCAAACGAAGACAGCAATTATCCGTTTCTGCCTGTACAAACAAAAGTAAACGAATCAATTGAAATAATTTTTACGGTAAAAGGTATGCCAACGGATGGTCCGTTATTTGTTGACAAGCACGGCGCACAGCCTGAAACGACAGAACCTTCTGCAGAACCGACACTGTCTTCGTCAGAGACTGCCGTTACTACTTCGGCACCGAAAACAAGCGGTGCGGAATTGGTTACATATGAAAGCTCCATTACGTCGGAGACTTCTGCATCAGCGTCTGTATCGGAATCATCTTCATCAGTCAGCTATAATGTATTGTCTAACAATACGACGACTGTAAGCCGTAATGCGGGGGTTGGCTTGACTACTACTCAAAGAACAGGTGCTCCCTTAACGGGTTCAAAAGGCATTAACATTGCTTTTGTCGGTTTGGCTGTTACCGGTCTTGCGGCAATTGCATCAAAGATCAAAAGAAAGAAAAACAAATAATTAATTATGAGGTGTCAAAATGAATTTAAAGAGATTTATTGCAGCTATGTCTGCTTGTGCAGCAGTTTCAGCGGCAGCTATGTCAGTTAATGTAAATGCAGTTGAATTATCCGCATATGCATATCTTTGCGGTGATATGGGAACGGCCGAGGTAAAAGAGCTTTCAGATATTCCTGCCGGTTCTAAAACTGCTATTATCAACGGTGACGGACAGTATGAGGTTGTATGGAAAGTAACTGAAGGAACTGTAAATAATATTGAATGTCTGTATGTTAATATTCCTGATATATCAACGGCTCGGTATTCAGGACTGAAAATTAATGTTGACTCAGTTTATATTGACGGTAATCAATTAAATTACATAACAAGTCCTAATGCCATAAATACGGCGTATGCTGCCATTGGTCAGGAGCCGGGAACAAGAATTTATCTTTACGACGGCTGGGACAATACAGGTGTTGCTGATGTGCCTTTAAATACATCAGTTACTGACAATGTCAGAGTAGTGTTTACGGTTACCGGAACTGGAGTTATACCGGAAACAACACAGCCTTCTGAAACTCAACCTGACGGTTTACTGACGCAGATTTCTGATAATGGATTTTCAAGTCAAAATAATACTACTACAGTTGAGGCGGCTGTGACTGGTGACGGAGGAGTAGCGGCAGTTGCTGTTGCCGGTCTTGCAGTTACTGCTTGTGCGGCTGTTCTTTCTAAAGTAAGGTTTGGAAAGAAGAAAAAATAATAAGAAAATATTTATTAACTTATAAAAAGTACCGATTCAATTAGATACGGTACTTTTTTAGTTATAATAAAAACTGCTGAGCAATAAACTCAGCAGTTTAAATTTAATATTATCTTGCAGGACCTAAATCATCTAAATCAATAAGCTGAAGAACGTAATTAATAATAGCTATTGAATCCTTTGTATCAATTTCATCATCATAAACAGTCTGAGCCTGTTCATATGCCTGTGCGTCCTTAAGCGGGTAATCAACGCTATTAATCAGATATTTGTTAAGAACAACTATATCTGCTGAGTCAACAGACATATCACGGTTTGTGTCACCATACATAAGATCTTTCGGATCAAAACTTCCTGATGGGATTGTATTTCCTGTTTCTTCAGTTGTAACAGTAGTTGTTGTAGTCGTAGGTATAGTTGTTTCAGAAGTTTCAGAAGTTTCAGGAGGAATCGGTTCTTCGGAAAGTCTGCCGTAAATAATTCCGCAGCCAACTGTTGACATATAAACTGTGCCGAATTCGTTCATATCGCCTACAAGGAAATTACCGTTTCCTGTACCGCCGTATAGCATTTCGCTGTTAATAAGCACCCATGTTTCACCGCCGTCCTGAGAACGGTATACACCTTCAGGATCTGAATCCTGGGGCTTGCCGTACATATAAAGAGTATTTACGTCACCTTTCTTTTCAGGAGCGCCGTAGCCAACAGTTTTGCAGTAAGATACATTTTCAAGCTTATTAATTGTTTTGCCGTTGTCAGTTACACTATACATACCATACCAGCCGGCGCCGATAATAAGGTTATCTTCACCGAGGTAAGCAATTCTTCCGGCGCTGTCACACTGGTCGTACATAGCTACATCAGTACCGGTAAATGTTTTTCCGTAGTCTGTGCTTACACAGAGCGTATAATGAGCATCAGACATATCCGGTTTATCTTTTGAATAGAACCATGATTCATTATAGTATGTTACATAAGCATATACTATATTTGGTTTGTTTGGTTCAATGAACATGTTGGTCATCTTTGAACCGTATGCGCTTGGTATACCTGTACAAGTTTCCCATGTCTGACCTAAATCATCAGAATAAAAAACCGCTGAGGTTTTATCATTTTCGTGTGCGCTCTTAAAGAAACGGTATGAACCGTCTTCAAGCTGGGTAATAGCAGCTCTTCCGCCGTTTGCATTAGCCATTTTATTCCATGTTTTTCCGCCGTCAAGGGTATAGAATCCGGGAGCAGTATCATTTTGATCCTTAGCAATTCTTATCATAACATCAGGATTCTGAGGGCAATATGCTATAGCGCTTGTTGAACCCATATTCGGCTGATACTGTTCCGGAATTTCATTAACATCTGTATGAATAAATCCGTCATAGTCTCCGATTGCCGAGTATGCGCTTCCTCCCGGAACGCTTACCATATCCAGTGCAACTACTTCTTCGATTCCTGCCGGATCAAAATAGAACTGAATACCTTTTTCATCCCATACATTATCACAAGCAAAAACACCGTTACCGGATGTCATAAGGATTTTGTCCGAATTTCTCGGATCGATGAGTATACCGCTGCCCCAATGTACAGCCTTGCCGTAGATCCATGCATATCCGTTTGTATCGATCGGTTCTGAAACAAAGTAATGATTATCTGTGTACTGACCTTCCTGCTGACCTGGCGTAATATCTGTCCAATTTTCGCCGCCGTCAGTTGATCTGAAGAAATGATCGCCCCAAGCAATACTAGTTTCAGTCCATTCTTCTTCATACCACTGATCTGACCATAATCCACAAGTTCTTGCCAAAAGTTTGTTTGGATCTGATTTATCAGCCGTAATCATACCGATAGCATTGCCTGACGGTGAGATATCGGTTACTTTACCGCTTGCGATATTGTATTTGTAAGCACCGCCGGCAGAGCCGCTGAATGCAAGACCTGCAATATAAGTTACAAAGATATTTCCGTTTCCGTCATCACTGATAGTTACAGGATAATTAGCTGTAGGAAGATCAGGGCTAAGCTCTGTAAATTCATCTGTATCAACATCAGCTACATGAATATTGGTTTGTCCAGTAACAGATGTACCCACATAAACCTTGCCGTCTAAAACTTTGATTGTTGCAACGCCATTTTGTGTATTATATTCTCCTGAGCCTGTACCTCTTGCTATATGATCTGTCCATGTAGGCCATTTAACGTCATTTTTATACAAACCAAGGTCGTCATAACCTTTAACGGGTTTCCATGTCTTGCCGCCGTCAGTAGACTTAATCAAAGCGGAATCCCCTGCGGTAACATCGCCTCCGGCATAAATAATGTCAGGATCATCAGGGTCGATTGCTATAGGTTCGCTGCATTCACGACCATCGCCGTTTCCGTGAACTTGAATCATATCTGTAACATCGACACGGGTAAACGTCTTGCCGCCGTCGGTAGTTTTTATGATTTCTGTTCTTGCGTCTGAAAAGTAAGCACAGCCGCAGAGGAAATAAACGGTATCATCGTCGGTAGGATCAATTGCAATTCCTTTTACACTTAAAAGTCCCCTGTCTGCTTCATTAATGAATGCAAAAAGTTGATCCCATCTGTTTGTTTCGTAGTTGTATTTATATGCACCGCCTACGTCTGTTCTGAGGTACATTTCTTTCTGACCTGTTATTATACCGGTAACAAAGCCGCCTCCGCCGATTTCCACTGATCCCCATTCCATTGTATTGGAAATATCTTTAGAAGATGGTTCGGCAAATGATACAGATGGTTTTATTCCGACTGAAGCGGACACAACCAGTGCACAGGCAGTAATGACTGAAAGTGCTTTAGTTTTTAATTTCATAGCTATCATTCTCCCGTCTATATTTTGATTTTTTCTTGCATATTGTCAGAACTCAACAATATCTTTATATAATTATACATTATTTATGTTAAAAAAGCAAGAATAATTTTTATACGATATGTAGAATTCAGTTGACAAAATTTATATATTATGCTATATTTAATGAGTTAATTATAGATAAAAGGAGAAACAAAATGAAAAAAAGTAAAGACGTTTATAGAAAAAGACAACAAGTTCTTTTACTGTGTATAGTAGTGATTCTTGTAGCTGTAATCATATTATTGATGTACTTGTTTATTTTTAGAGATAGGAAAGAAATCGGAAACAAATCAATTTCGGCTTCTTCATCTGGAAGTACAGAAGCTGTTCCAGCGGATGCTCAGGACAGTGATTCCGATTATTATAACAGTATAACCTTTGAGGAAAATGAGATTACAATAAAGGTGGGAGAAAAGTATACTCCAAAGCTTAAAAATCTCCGCAGCAGCGATGATGTTTTTAACTGGGTAAGCTCCAATAATGCAGTAGCTGTAGTAGGGGAAAGCGGTGAAATTACAGGTATAGGCGAGGGGACATGCGAGATTACTGTCAGCATTCGCAATACCGATACTTTGTTGAGTTTAAAAGTAAATGTTGTTCCGGCGGACGGAAACGGACATGAAGTCATTGAAGAAGACGGTCTTACATATATTGACGGTATACTGATCGCAAATAAGTCCTATTCGTTACCGGCGGATTATGATCCGGGTGTAAATCAGGAAGCATTGGACGCATTCAATGAAATGGCGTCAGATGCCGCAGACGAGGGATTAAGTATTTATATTTCTTCAGATTACCGTTCCTATTATGATCAGGAAAGAATTTATAATAATTATGTTGAAAGAGACGGTCAGGAGGCCGCCGATACATATTCTTCCCGTCCGGGACATTCTGATCATCAGACGGGTCTTGCCTTTGATTTAAATAGTATTGACGATTCCTTCGGACTTACTCCGGAAAGCGACTGGGTCGCAGTAAATGCACATAAATACGGATTTATTATCAGATTTCCCGAAGGAAAAGATGAAATAACCGGTTATCAGTACGAGCCTTGGCATATTCGTTATCTTGGCGTTGAAAAAGCTACGGAAGTGTATGAAAGCGGACTTTGTCTGGAAGAATTTCTGGGAATAGATTCAGTATATAAGGATTAATTTAAAAACCCCACTTTTTTAAAAGTGGGGTAAAATTTTTTGAGCGGCTTTGCGAGACTTAAAAAGTGTTTTAAGTTGAATTTGTTGGGCATAAAAGTTTTTGCCAAGCTTTTTTAAGTTATCTTTAAATTTTACAAAAGTAACCTTGCGAGACTTAAAAAAGTGTTTTAAGTTGATTTTGTTCGGCATAAAAGTTTTCGCCCAGCCTTTTTCAAAAGGCTGGTTACATAAGACCAAAACTAATAGAAAGAGCATTGTTTACTTTATTCATAGAACCGTTGTCAAGTTCTCCCATACGTTCTTTCAGACGTTTTTTATCAATAGTTCTTATCTGTTCAAGAAGAACGACGCTGTCCTTAGCGAGACCGCAGCCGTCAGCGCTTAGTTCTATATGTGTAGGAAGCTTTGCTTTTTCTTTCTGACTGGTTATAGCAGCAGCAATAACAGTAGGACTGTGTCTGTTGCCAACGTCATTCTGAACGATAAGTACCGGTCTTATTCCGCCCTGTTCCGAACCCACAACAGGGCTTAAATCCGCATAATATATTTCTCCTCTTTTAATAGACATAATCTTAATCTCCATTCTTTAAAATAAAAGAATCTTATGTAATTATCATTGCCTGAATTTTAATTTTTAAACCTGTATATCAGAAATTATTTCAGTCCATATATTGACATTATATTACAGTACATACTCTGAGGTGAATCATTGAAAGCTGCGTGAGTATTATGATATAAGCAAAATAAAAAATATTTTTTTAAATTACTATTTTCTTTTTATGAATTTTTTGTTATAATTAGTAATATACGTTTTTAAGGTCAATAATAAATACGGAGATATTGCTGATGAATAAATATAAAAATCTTGCGTTTAATACTATAATACTAGCAGTGGGAACATTCGGTTCAAAGATACTGTCATTTTTCCTCACAAGACTTTATACTACTTACATGCCGTCGGAAACGCTTGGTACAAAGGAGCTTATTGAAACAACCGCTAATTTCCTTATACCAGTTTTTACTTTTGCCATATCCGAAGCGGTTATCAGATTCGGACTTGACAGGGAATATGATAACCGTCAGGTTTTTTCTACAGCCATTATGATTCAGGTCATGGGACTGCTGATAATGGGTCTTTTATCGCCTTTTTTGTCCCTTATTCCATTCGTAAAGGGATTTACTCCGCTGCTTGCGATATATGTAATTGTTTCAAGCTTCAGACAGACCTGTTCGCTGTTTGTACGTTCAATAGGTTATGTAAAGCTATACGCTTTTGACGGTATACTTGCTACTGTAACTATTTTCATTTTTAATATAATCTTTATTTCCGGTCTGAAACTGGGACTTAAAGGATTTTTTCTGGCTGTAATTGCCTCAGATCTTTGTTCAACAGTCTTTTTGTGGTGTATGGCAAACTTAAGAAAATATTTCAGTATCAGGTTTGCGGACAGAGATGTTATGCATACTATGCTGAGATTTTCAATACCTATGATCCCAACATCTGTAATGTGGATAATAACAGGCTTTTCGGACAGACTGTTTATAAAATATCTTGACGGACCAGCCGGAACAACCGGAGACTCTGCTGCCGGAATTTATACCGCAGCATCAAAGATACCAAATCTAGTGTCGATGGTATCGACTATATTTTTTCAGGCTTGGAATATGTCTGCCATTTCGGAATACGGTTCAAAAGGTATAGGAAGATTTTATGAAAAGGTTTATTCCGCATATCAGTCTATAATGTATATTACGGCTGCAAGCCTTATACTTTTAGTAAAGCCGCTGTCCTCCATGCTTTTAAACGACAGCGTTCACCCTGAATATGCTCAGGCAGTTCAGTATACTCCCGTATTGATCCTGTCGGTTCTTATGTCCTGTTTTAATTTGTTTTTAAGCAGTATCTATACTGCCGCACAGCATACGAAAAATTCCTTCTGGACCAGTTTTGTATCAACGGTTTTAAATCTTATTCTGAATATAATTCTTATTCCGAAGTTCGGCGTTCACGGTGCGGTTGCAACAACATTTATCAGTTATGTTGTCTGCTACCTGATTAGAATTGTTGACGCAAGACGGTATATTTACTTTAGAGTTAATCATTTTACAACTTTTATAAATATATCGGTTCTTCTGGGAATGAGTCTGCTTACCATAAAAAAACCGGATTATTATATAATCTGCCTGATACTTCTGACAGTATTTGTTGTGTGTACCAATTTCAGCGCCGTAACATCAACCTTGAGAAAGGTTTTATCAAGAGGAAAAGGATAACGTTAAATGAGAATTTTTATCTGTTTATTATTGCTTGGCGTTATGTTTTTGCTTTATGTTGGCGTAGAAAACCGTATGCTTATTGTAAGACGTTATAAAATCAGTACTGATAATTTCAGCAGTCAGGAGTCTATAAAAATAGTACAGATTTCAGATATTCATAAAAGAAAGTATTCAAACGGCTGGAGCAGATTTGTTATGCGTGTTAAAGAGCTTTCACCGGATATGATTTTTATAACAGGCGACCTTGTTTCTCGTACCGAAACATCATTGGAAAATACTCAGATACTGCTTGAAAAGCTTTGCCTGATATGTCCTGTTTACTGTTCAAAGGGTAATCATGAACTTGATTTGAGTGCGGAAATGATGGAAAAGTACCGTAAAATGATGAAAAATGCAGGAGCAGTATTCTTAGAAAACGACAGTACAGTATTTGAAAAAGACGGACGAAAAATAAATATTTACGGTACTGATCTGAAAAAATCCGTATATAAAAATGAAAACGGAGGATATGCGGCACTGGACAGAATAACTTCTGCCGAGCTTACTCAAAGTTTAGGTGATGCAAAGGAAGGATTTAATATTCTGCTTGCTCATAATCCGTTTTTCTTTGAGGAATATGCAAAATGGGGTGCTGATCTGACTTTTTCGGGGCATGTACACGGCGGAGCAGTTTATGTTCCCTTTATCGGAGGGATTCTTTCACCTGAAAGAAATTTTTTCCCGAAGTATACAAAGGGATTGTATAAAAAGGACAGTCAATATATGCTTGTTTCTACTGGGATAGGTAAGCTCAGGGTTTTTAATCCGCCGGAGATTTTGTATGCGGAGTTGTTTTTGAAATGAAGATTTTTAAACTTTGACTAAAATCAGAGACTATAAAAGTATGGACATATAAATAAAAGTATGTTAAAATTAAAATAATAAAATATAAAGAGGAGAAAACTATGAATTACTCAAAGCTTACTGACTTTAACGGAACTCCTGTTGCAGAAATTTCTGCCGGAGGATACACAGCAATGATCGCATACGAATTGGGTTCAAATGTGATCAGACTACATGATGATAAAAATGGGATTGAATTTTTCCGTTTTAAGAAAGATAATCCTGCGGAGGTAATAAAACAGTCTGCCGAGGTTTGGGGACTGCCTTCACTTTATCTTCCTAACCGTTTTGCAGACGGTGTACTGAAAACTTCAGACGCAGTATATCAGCTGCCTGTAAATGAAAAAGCTCCGTATAACAATCATATTCACGGATTTTTACAGAAAAGAGTCCATACTCTTGCCGAGCATTATGCAGATGATAATTGTGCAGTTGTAAAGACCAAATACAGATATGATGAAAATGACGAATTCTTCCAGTACTTTCCTGTAAGATTTCTTGCTGAATTTACATTTACCCTTTCAGAGTGCGGACTTGAACATAAAATCAAACTGACAAATCTTTCAGATAAAATGATGCCGATATCCTTTGCTACGCATACTACTATTAATTCTCCGTTCGTTGACGGCGGTAAGGAAGAAAATATACGCCTTACCGTACCGGTACTGAAAAGATGTCTGTTAAACGAACGCTGTCTGCCTGACGGCGAACCTGTTGAATTAAGCGGTACAGATCTCGAATATATAAATGGAGGAAGAAAACCGGTTTTGCAGAATGTGGACAATGAAATGTATGTAACCGGCTGTACAAAGCTTAACGGTCAGGATTTTCATGGCGTGATTGCTGAGGATACAGAAAGCGGAAAGAAGATCGCTTATGAAGTATCAGATGAATATAAGTTCTGGATCATCTGGAACGATAAGGGATTTAACGGTTATTTCTGTCCTGAACCTATGACCGCTATGATCGATGCTCCGAATCTTTCAATGCCTGCCGAAATGACAGGATATCGTGAAATAAAACCGCAGGAAGCCTTTGAAGCAAATCAGAGATTCTTTACTGTTATTTAAGGAGGTAAATGTGAATAATTTTACCGAACTTCCAAACGGTTATAAAGAAATACTGAAAATTGATTTGCAGAAAAACACAAAGCTTGCTGTATTGGTAAACGTTATGGCTTTGATTATCGGTGTTGTGATGCTGATTCCTCTGCTTTCAGAGAGTATTCGGACTGCTGTTTTTAAATCCGCTTTTGAAAAAAGCTATATAAAACTGGCTGCAATGTCAGTCGGCATGGTTGTATATATGATTCTCCATGAGCTTGTACACGGAATTTTAATGAAAAAATTCAGCGGCGTAAAGCCCAAATACGGTTTTACCGGACTTTATGCCTATGCCGGAAGTACTGCTTATTTTGACAGAAAACATTATATTATTATAGCTTTAGCACCAATTGTTATATGGGGAATTGTACTTGCGGTTTTGCAGTTTGCCGTACCTGATTCATGGGCATGGATCGTATATTTTATACAGATTATAAATATTTCCGGAGCAGCAGGGGATATTTATGTTACATATAAGATGAGTCGTCTGCCGGCAGACATTCTGGTAAATGATGTCGGCGTTTCAATGACCGTATATTCGGCTGAATAAAAAATTACTTACCCGCTTAAAGAAGTCGGGTAAGTTTTTTTATTAATTTCCCTGTAAACCACGCAAATACGTAACTGGCTTAATAATCCTGTTACTATTTCCAACAGTTTTATTTACAATATTACTTCTCTGTGATACAATAAAGACGTGATCACAAGTAATTTTAAAGGGGGCTTTATAATGGAAGAGAAGAAAAATCTCGGAAAATTTATACAATCCAAAAGAAGAGCAAAAGGCATTTCACAAAAAGAATTGGCTGATAAGCTTTATGTTACTGAATCTGCTGTAAGCAAATGGGAAAGAGGAATTTCGTATCCGGACATTTCAATGATTCAGGGAATATGCGAAGTTCTTGAAATAACGGAACATGAATTTCTTACTGCAAGCGATGACTACCGCCAGAGAGAAATAGAAAAGAATGCAAAAAGTTTTGTGAAGACTACAAAGATTTACAGTTATATTCTATATGCTGCATATATTTGTTCATTGGTTCCGTGCTTTATAACCAATATTGCAGTAAGTCATAAATTATCATGGTTTTTTATAGTTCTCTTGTCTGAGGCGGTTGCTTTTACACTTCTTAACGTTCCTGTTATAGTCAAAAGTCATAAGGGATTATGGACTATCGGCAGCTTTTATGTATCCTTAAACGCACTTCTTGCATGCTGCTGCATTTATACCGGAGGAGACTGGTTTTTTACGGCGTTTTTATCTGTAACATTTGGAATGGCTGTTGTTTTTGTACCTTTAATACTTCTGGATAAAACATTTCCGGAAAAACTACGAAAACATAATGCTTTGATATCTTTGAGTATTGATTCGGTTCTATTGATCGTATTATGTATGTTTTTAGTGGCTGATAAAACACAAGCACTTGCTATCTGTGCCTTTGAACTGATACTTGTATGGCTGAGTATGATCGTAATACGCTATATAAGAATAAACGGATTCTTTAAAACAGCTGTTTGTCTGGTTTTATTTGGAATTTATGCACTAATAGAACAGCCTGCATTAAATGTCATAATTGACAAAAAACCTTTTAAATTAGATCCGATCAATTTTAAAATATGGAATGAAACATATTTAAACGGCAACATTATGATTATTATAATGAGTTCGTGTATTTTTGCCGCTTTTCTGTTTTTAATTGGAGGTATTATAAAAGAATGTAAAAAAAAGGACGGCTGACCCGTCCTTTGATTATCTGTTGTTATTGTTGTTATGATCTCTGTCTGTTCCTAAAATTGCGTCGCCGGCGTCTTCAACAACAGAACCTGCGTCATCAACTATGTCCTCTCCTGTAGAGACCAGATCATCAACAACATTTCCTGCTTTGGTAACAATATTTCCGTTATTGTCGTTATTATTACCATTATTATTATTGTTATTACCGTTGTTATTATTATTGTTGCCTGATTCTGATTCCATGGAAGCGTCTGTTGCAGAATTTAATCCGGACGTTTCATTTGAATTGTTCATAGTTTCAGAAGTTTTTGCCTCAGAGTTATTGCTGCTGTTATCCTTGTTTCCGCATGCTGTCATTGAACAGCAGAGTAAGGTTAAACCTAAAATAAGAGGTAAAGTCTTTTTCATCTTCTTATTCATTCCTTTCATTTTTGATATTGCATCATAATCTTCTGCAATACAATATTATTTTTTCCCCATATCCATTAATTTATCCATGGTTTTCGTGTCAATATGCATTTTCAACAAATTTTCATATAAAATACTCAACATTTCACTCTTGAAAGCTTTTCAACATGTTAACAGTCTTATTATGCCAGTATTCATGGGATTTATTCGACTTTTGTCATGAGTATTAAAATATATTTCAACATTGTTTTCAACAAGCTGTTGAAAACAATGTTGAAGTATTCAAAAAGTGGATTAACTGTATTATGTGTCATAATACACAATAATGATTTGGTACAGTTCTATAATATCGGTTAGTTTGCCGATTTACTTTTTTGTCCAAAATGTTTATAATTATTAATATAAAGATATAAGAACCGTTCTTTATGAGAGTATATGCATGAAACTTTATGTTCATAATTCTTGTAATAAAAGAGGGACAACAAAATGAATAAAACAATAAGAATTGTACAAGGCGGTTTTGCGGCAATTTTCGGACTTACCATTATTTCCGTAATTATCAGAGGTATAAAAGAAAACATACCGATATGGGCGGAAATTTTATTGATTTTTGTTTCACTTGTCAGTATTGGCGGATTAGTTATTCTTTATCAAAAACTCAAAGCCAAAAAACTTACTGAAAAACAATCAGACAGGATATTTTTTATTATTGCAGGTTTGATGCTGATAATACAGATCATATTTGCAGTTATTCTTTGCTATAAACCATGGTCTGATTTGGGATTTGTTGATAAAGCCGCACGGGATTTTTGTCTGACATGGGATAAGAAAGATTTATACACTCATCTTCCGGAAAGACATGAAAATTATTTTGTAAGATATACGAACAATCAGGCAATATTAATAATACTTTCTGTTATTTACAGCGTGTGTAATACGGCTTTGGGTAAAATGCCTTATCTTGTTCCGGTAATGATAAATACTTTTGGACTTAATATTTCGGTCATTTTAATGTATTTTACAGCTAAAAAAATTTTCAGAAATCCTACCACTGCTTTATTTACAGGAATTTTAGCGTCAATATTTTCAGTTTTTTACACATATACTCCATTTTATTACACTGATTCATTAAGCATGCCGTTTGTAATGAGTTCTGTTTTACTGTTTTTAAGAGGAATAGATTCAAAAAGGAAGCTTTATTCTGCAATTCAGCTGATTATGTCGGGATTTTTAGTGTTTATAGGATATAAAATTAAAGGAAGCGTTATAATACTTATTCCTGCATTTCTGATTTACTTTATTGTGTTTACAAAAAAGTTTAATATTTTAAAGCACATTTGTCAATTTTCATTATTTTTAGCCGGATGCGTGATAATGTCAGTTTTGTCAGGAATAGTAATTGGTTCATTTAATATAGCTGAAAAGGAAGAATTGGAGGAAATACAATTTCCGCCTACTCACTGGATTATGATGGGACTCCACGGAAGAGGCAATTATAACAGCGATGATTTTTGGTTTACAGTAAACAGTGGTAATTACGAACAAAAAAAGAAAGCCAATATTGAGGAAATAAAAAAACGAGTGTCTGATTACGGTTTATACGGAAATATTGAACATCTTGCAATCAAGCTTTCCTGGACTTGGTGGGATGGAACATATATGATAGGCTATTATATAAAAAAGGGTTCTGACAGCATGCTGCGTAATTTTATATGTCATAGCAAGACGTTTAAGATATATTGTACTGTTTTTCATGTTTCTTTATTATTTTCAATTATTTATTCATTTATCCGGGGCGCTTTTTCAAAACGAATCAACAGAGAAATATTGCTGAAAATTATTTTCTGCGGAATTTATTTTTTCCTTGTGATATGGGAATCACGTTCGAGATATTTAGTGAATTTTACTCCGTTTTTCCTAATGATCTTTGCAGGTACTATACGAGATATTTCAAATTTTTATTCCGTCCGTTTTTTAAAAAACCGATATGTGAGAATAAGAAAGTAAAATTAAATGAGCTCCAGTATAAAAATAATCCCTCGCTTTTAAAAAGCGAGGGATTATACATTTTGATTTTTTATTACTGATTGCTTTCAATGTAGCTTACGATGTCGCCTACAGTCTTAATGTTTTCAACAGCTTCATCAGGGATTTCAATATCAAATTCCTCTTCGATAGACATAACCAAATCAACTACGTCCAGTGAATCAGCACCAAGATCTTCAGTAATACTTGCTTCCGCAGTTACCTTTTCTTCTTCAACATCCAGCTGATCTGCAACTATGCTTTTTACTTTTTCAAATACCATGTTTAAGACCTCCATTGTCTATTTTATATATATAGGTGTGGTTCACCAATATAACTTTTGTTAGAATTTACTATTCTGTAAACTCACCGATTTTTCTAAACTTACTATAACGTTCTTCGAGCAAAATGTCAATATTTTTTGAAGAATTTTCTTTCAGCGTTTCTACCAAAAATTCTTTTATATTTTCTGCAATTTTGTACACGTCATAGTGCGCACTGCCATTCGGCTCATCTATGATTGCTTCAGCAATACCGAATTCAACCATATCCTCTGCGGTCATTTTAAGTACTTCGCAGGCTTCCTGCTCTTTTGAAGCGTCCTTCCAGAGAATACTTGCGCAGCCTCTTGGTGAAATGACTGAATACAATGCATTTTCAAGCATAGCAAGTCTGTCGCATACTCCAAGGGCTAAAGCGCCGCCGCTGCCTGCCTCACCCAGTACCACAGATGTTACAGGCGTTTTAAGACGCATAAATTCCATAATATTTTTTGCAATTGCTTCTCCCTGACCTCTTTCCTCTGCTTCAATACCGCAGAATGCTCCGGGACTGTCTATAAAGCAAATTACCGGACGGTGAAATTTTTCCGCCTGTTTGGCGAGTCTCAGCGCCTTTCTGTAACCCTCGGGGTGGGGCATAGCAAAGTTAGTTTTCTTGTTTTCATTCAGGTCTCTGCCCTTTACTTCGGCAAGAACCGTTACAGGCATACCGTCGATTCTTGCAATACCGCCCATAAGTGCGGCATCATCACCATAATGTCTGTCACCGTGCAATTCGTAAAATTCCTCAAATATAAGCGGGATATAGTCGTTTACAGTAGGACGATTCTTTTCTCGTATAAGACACTGACGTTCCCATGCTGTTTTATCATTCATATCAGAGAACCTCCTTTTCATATCCGTGAAGCTTCATAACATGAGACAAAACACTTCTCATACGTTTGCGTTCAACTATCATGTCAACAAATCCTTTTTCCAAAAGAAATTCAGCAAGCTGAAAATCATCGGGAAGTCTTTGCTTTATTGTACCTTCGATTACACGGCGTCCTGCAAAGCCTACAAGAGCCTTTGGTTCTGCTATTATTATATCGCCCAGAGATGCGAAAGACGCTGTCACGCCTCCTGTAGTGGGGTCTGTGAGAACCGTTATATAAAGCTGACCGGCTTCGCTGTGTTTTGCCGCTGCACCGGAAGTCTTTGCCATCTGCATCAGAGAAACGGTACCTTCCTGCATTCTTGCGCCACCTGACGCTGTAAACAGAATAATAGGTTTTTTCTTTTGTGTTGCCAATTCAAAGGCACGTACAATTTTTTCACCTACAACACTGCCCATTGACGCCATCATATATCTTGAGTCCATAACACCAATTACAACAGGAATACCTCTTATAGTAGCTTCACCTGTAACTATTGCGTCTGACAGACCGGTTTTATCTCTGAGAGCTTGTTGTTTTTCATCATAATCCGGAAAATTTATAGGATTTTTGCTGAGCATACTGCCGTTAGTTTCAATAAAGCTGCCTTTATCAACTGTCAGTTCAATTCTTTCTGAAGCGGTAATTCTGCCATGGTATCCGCATTTCGGGCATACCATATTCAATGCTCTATATTCGTCTTCAAATACCACATTACGGCATCTGGGGCATTTAAACAGCAGATCGTCCGGTATATTATTTGAATTTACAGGCTTTTGGTCTGTTTTTTCGGTATTACCATTAAATCTGGTCGTTACCACTTTGAAAAGATTTTCTAATGCCATGTTTTAAAATCCGCCTGCCTTTCATTCAAATTTAAATGTATCCAGAAATCTGTTGTTGTAATCTCCGGATTGAAATTCATTACATTTAACAAGTGCTAATTGAAAATCAATATTTGTATCTATTCCTTCAACTATAAATTCTGAAAGTGCCCATTTCATTTTCATAATAGCTTCTTGTCTGGTTGGAGCGTAAACAATGAGCTTTGCGATCATAGAATCGTAGTAAGGGGATATGGTGTAGCCCTGATAAGCGGCACTGTCGATACGTATTCCCGGCCCCCCCGGAGTATGAAGAGCCAGAATTTTACCAGGTGACGGTCTGAAATTAAGTTTTGGGTTTTCTGCATTAATACGGCATTCAATGGAATGACCTTTTACTTGAATATCATCTTGAGTATAATCAAGTGATTCTCCGGCAGCGATTTTAATCTGCGCTTTAACGAGATCTACTCCTGTGACAAATTCAGTAACAGGGTGTTCGACCTGAATACGTGTGTTCATTTCCATGAAGTAAAAGTCTTTGCCGTTTTCAACCAAAAATTCTATAGTTCCCGCATTATGATAACCGCATACTTTAGCCGCTTTAACTGCTGCTTCTCCCATTTTACGGCGAAGTTCATCAGTCATCACAGGGCTTGGGCTTTCCTCCAGAACTTTTTGATTACGCCTTTGCATACTACAGTCACGTTCGCCCAGATGAATAACATTTCCCTGTTTATCTGCAAGAATTTGAATTTCAACATGGCGTGGATTTTTAACAAAGCGTTCCATATAGACAGCGTCGTCACCGAAGAAATTTTTAGCTTCCTGGCGAGCGATTTCAATTTGTGAAGCCAACTGATCTTCTGATTCGACCATTCTTATGCCTCTGCCGCCTCCGCCTGCCGAAGCCTTTACAAGGAGCGGAAATCCAATTGATTTTGCTGCTTCCATTGCTTCCTCTACGGACCGCACAGCTCCTTCAGAACCGGGAATAACAGGAACGCCTGCTTTTTTCATTGTTTCCTTTGCCGTTGCCTTATCTCCCAGCATTTCAATAGACTCAGGAGACGGTCCGATAAATTCTATACCGCATTTTCTGCACATTTTTGCGAATGCGGCATTTTCAGACAGAAACCCAAATCCGGGATGAACGGCATCACAGCCTGTAATTTCGCATGCGGAGATAATAGCCTTCATATTCAAATAGCTGTCCTTAGTATCCGCAGAACCTATACATACTGCTTCATCGGCAATTTGTGCATGAAGTGCGGTTTTATCAGCAGTTGAATAAACTGCAACGCAGCGAATTCCCAATTCACGGCAGGCTCTTATTATTCGTACGGCAATTTCGCCTCTATTGGCGATTAATACCTTTTTAAACATATTTTCTGCTCTCTTTCAAATGTAAATTAAGCATTGAATTCAGTGCCGCTGCCGGCGTCCCGTACACGGGACGCCATGCAAATGGCGATTTTGTAGATGTATAATAATTTTATGTAAATTCGCCATTTGCTAAGCTTTCCCTTAGGGGAAAGCAGCAGCGGCTTCTTATTTAATTGCAAAAGTAATTTCAGCGGAAACTGCTTTTACTCCGTCCACAGTGGCAATACCTTTACCCACACCGATCGGACCTTTTACTTTGATTATTTCAACTTCCAGTTTTAAAACGTCTCCCGGTACTACCTGACGCTTGAACTTTGCTTTATCAATACCTGCAAAAAGTCCCAACTTGCCTTTGTTTTCGGGAAGTGAAAGCATTGCGACACAGCCTGCCTGCGCCAGCATTTCTATCATAAGTACTCCGGGAGTTACCGGATATTCAGGAAAATGTCCCTTAAACCAGAAATCATCTTCCTTTATATATTTTGTTGCTGTAACTTTTTTGCCGGGTTCGATTTCATTAATTTCGTCTATAAGCAGAAATGGGTCACGATGGGGAATTATTTCCATTATCTGTTCTTTATTGTAAACTACATCAGCCATTTTATTACTCCTTATTCAATTATCATAATTGGCTGATCAAATTCAACCGCTGTTCCATTTTCTACCAATATTTCTTTTACAACGCCGTCAAAATCACTCTGAACCTCATTCATAAGCTTCATGGACTCAATAATCATTAAAACGTCGCCCTTTTTAACCTTTTTACCTATCTCAACGAAAGGAGCTTTATCAGGTCCCGGAGCAGAGTAATAAGTACCGACGATCGGTGCTTTTACAATATTTCCACTTGCAGGTGCAGGTTCTGATGAAGTTTCAGCAGTAACTGCCGGCTGTACAGCCGCTGCAGTATTAACGGAAACTCCCATAGGAGGCATCGGCGGAGGAGGCAGGATTTTGCTTTCCTTTTCAATTACTATTTCACAATTACCGTTTTTAATCTTAATTTTTGAAAGCTTACCGTTTTCAACTCTTTCAGCCAGTTTATTAATGTCCTCAAAGGTGAGATTACAGGCAATCATATTTTCACTCATATAAGTTCTCCTTAATCAGTAATCTTTTTCATGCAAATCGTTGCATTGTGTCCGCCAAAGCCCAGTGAGTTAGACAGTGCGGCGTTAATTTCTGTTTCAACATTGCCGTTTACGCAGTAATCAAGATCACATTCTTCGTCAGGCGTCTGATATCCGATAGTTTTATGGATAAGATTATTTTTAATACTTAAAGCTGTAACAACTGCTTCAACTCCGCCGGCAGCTCCCAACAGATGTCCTATCATAGACTTTGTAGAATTGATTTTAACAGTCTTTGCAGCATCTCCCAAAGCCTTTTTGATAGCTATTGTTTCATATTTATCGTTTAATCCTGTTGAAGTACCGTGTGCATTAATATATGTTACTTCCTCAGGTTTAAGACCGGCTTCTTTAAATGCGTCTCTCATAGCCTGAGCAGCGCCTTCGCCTTCAGGGTCGGGAGAAGTCATGTGATAACCGTCGCATGTTGCACCGTAACCTGCTATTTCTGCATAGATTTCAGCACCTCTTGCCTTAGCGTGTTCATATTCCTCAAGCACCAGCATTCCGCAGCCCTCTCCTAATACAAATCCGTTTCTTTCCTTGTCAAAAGGAATTGAAGCTCTTGCCGGATCAGCTGTTTTAGATAATGCTTTCATATTATTAAATCCTGCCAGCGTAAACTGAAGTATTGTAGATTCAGTACCGCCGCAAAGACATACGTCAAGATAACCGTCCTTGATTTTTCTGAAGGATTCGCCTATTGCATGAGTACCGGAAGCGCATGCCGTAACAGTAGAGAAGTTGTCTCCCTTAAAGCCTGTTTTCATTGAAACCTGACCTGCCGCCATGTTACCGATCATCATAGGTACATAAAAAGGAGAAACTCTGTTTGGTCCTTTATTCAAAAACTTTTCATATTCGCTCAGTGTAAGACCGATACCGCCGATACCGCAGCCGATTATAACGCCTGCCCTGTAAGGATCGATATCCTTAAAGTCAGTACCGCTGTCCTTTATGGCTTCGTCTGACGCTACAACTGCAAACTGAGTAAAGCGTTCCATACGCTTTGCTTCTTTTTTATCTATAAAATCAGTAGGTTCAAAGTCTTTTACCTGTCCTGCAACACTTACGCCGATTGCGTCAGTATCAAACTGTTCAACCTTAGAAATTCCAAGACGGTTTTCCTTGACTCCTTCCCAGAAATCATGAACGTTATTTCCCAATGGGTTAACAGTTCCAAGTCCTGTAATTACAACTCTTCTGCTCATTTAACAGTTTCCTTTCTTTTTATTACATTGATAATCCGCCGGAAATTTCAATAACCTGACCGGTTACATAGCTTGCGTCCTTTGATACCAAGAATGACACAACGCCTGCTATTTCTTCCGGAAGTCCGTAACGTTTCATTGCTATAAGATTCAGCATCATATTTCTCTGTTCTTCTGTAAGAGCGTCAGTCATAGGAGTTTTAATAAATCCCGGAGCTACAGCATTTACGTTGATTCCTCTTGGACCAAGCTCTTTTGCGATTGTTTTTGTCATGCCGATTATAGCGGCTTTTGAAGCTGAATAATTTATCTGTCCCGGATTGCCGTAAAGTCCCGCAACAGAAGCAAGATTTACTATCTTTCCGCTTCTTTGCTTCATCATGATCTTACCGGCAAGCTTCATCATATTGAACACGCTCTTTTGATTTACGTTTATAACCATGTCATACTGTTCTTCTGACATTCTCGCCATAAGACCGTCTTTTGTTATACCAGCATTGTTAACTAATACGTCAAGACCGCCGAAGCGTTCCTTAACTGCGTTTACCATTTCTTCACATTGATTATAATTTGAAACGTCAGCACAGAAATATTCGCATTCTACGCCTGTTTCCTTAATTTGTTCAATTATTTCGTTATTTTCAAACATACTCTCATTTAAGTCGTTGAGAGCGATATTAAATCCGTCCTGTGCAAGTCTCAGTGCGATTGCCGCACCGATTCCTCTTGACGAGCCTGTGATCAAGGCTGTAGCCATTTTTGTTACCTCCTGTTTTTTTATATAAAAATCATTTATTCATAAGCTTTTGCGCTTGTTCAAACATTTCCTCAATTATATCCTTGCAAGGCTTTACATCATTTACCATTCCTGCAATCAGTCCGCAGAGGAATGAGCCTTCTTCAAGATTACCGTCCTGAACGGCTTTTCTAAGAGAACCCAAAGTAATTTCCTCAAACTCATCAGGAGTGATAGTACCGTTCATTTCTCCGCTTGCAAGTTTTTTAGCGAATTTTGTTTTTACATTTCTGCAAGGATGACCCGTAGTTCTGCCTGTTACAACGTTGTCTGTATCTTTAGCGTCAACGACGAGCTGCTTATAAGTAGAGTGAATCTGACATTCTTCGGAAGCTAAGAAGCGTGTTCCAACCTGAACGCCTTCGGCTCCCAACATAAATGAAGCGGCAATACCTCTGCCGTCTGCAATACCTCCGGCAGCGATAACAGGAATCTCAACAGCGTCCGCAACCTGTGGTACAAGGCACATAGTCGTGTTTTCGCCAATATGTCCGCCTGATTCAGTTCCTTCGGCAACAACTGCGTCAGCTCCTGCCCTTTCCATTCTCTTTGCCAGTGCAACAGATGGTATTACAGGAATAATCTTGATTCCTGCTTCTTTCCATGCTGCTATAAATTTTCCCGGGTTTCCTGCGCCTGTTGTTACAACGGGTACATTTTCGTCTATAACAAGCTGTGCAAGTTCTTCCGCGTTTGGACTCATTAGCATTATATTTACACCGAAAGGCTTATCTGTTAATTCCTTTGTTTTTCTTATCTGGTCACGCAGATAATCAATCGGAGCAGAACCGCCTGCGATCAGTCCCAGACCGCCTGCATTTGACACGGCAGCAGCAAGAGTGCTTTCAGCTATCCATGCCATGCCGCCTTGTATGATAGGGTATTTTATACCTAATAATTCTGTTATTCTTGTTGTCATTTGTATTTTCCTTTCTCTTACTTTTTTGAAAAAAAGTAAGCAAAAAACTTTTATGCCAAATTTTATTGACCTGATTTTCTTTTTAAAGACTTGCAAAGTTAATTTTGCAGGGAATAAAAGAAAAAGATTTT
>OLQO01000199.1_pt1 | contig 60992 bp, 51 predicted proteins | sample 1672281 | NCBI WGS metagenome assembly OLQO01 (sample SAMEA3136667, study PRJEB25190) | human gut metagenome | biome: human gut; feature: human-associated habitat; material: faeces | place: Austria | collected 2013
ATAAAGTGAAAAATGCTATTTCAGATGTTCAAATATCAGTCGAAAGAACATTATTGGTAAAGACAATTGCTGTATTCTATAAAAAACATCAAAATTTACTCAATAGTTCCGCAACTCAGAAGTATTTATTAATGAGGGAAAAAGAAAAGTTACTTCCCTTTTCAGAAAAAGCACTAGAAATAATATCAGAAACGGAAGATGTATCAGAGGAAGAAAAACTACTCTATGAAAAAATGTATTTAATTATGGAAGCAGTTAAAAAAGGCATTTTTTATGGCTTTTGGGGAATGACAAATGAAATACAGAAAGAAGAACTACTTAATGCCGATGGATTATATAGTTCGCCACTGCATGAAGTGACTTTCTCACATAAGAATAATTATTCTTCATTTTGGGGAGCGGGATGGCTATATAAAATACAGTTAGAAAAAGAACACGTTTATTTTATGGCACATAGGAAACAAGTGCATCTCGATCCCAATAATCAAACGTCTACTATTTCAGGAATAGTGTATCCGGCTGACGATAGAGGGTTGTTTGAAATAAAAGAATGATAATGAAAAATACCGCTAATTATGAATAATTTAGTGATATAAATAATAAAAATAGTTCTATAGAACGATAACTTGTTTTACAGCTTCTGTATATCGGAACAGGCGGTAGTTATACTAACTTTAGACCGAAAAATAGTTCTAAAGGAGGTGCTGCGATGGATCTGAAAGCTGTAGGACAGAGAATTAAGATGGCAAGGGAAGCAAAAGGTCTGACACAGGAAGATTTGGCTGCCATGGTGGAACTGAGTCCGACACATGTAAGTGTGATTGAGCGGGGATTGAAAGCCGCAAAACTGGATACGTTTGTTGCGATAGCCAACGCTCTGGAAGTTTCTGCAGATTCACTTCTGATAGATGTTGTGGCACATTCTGTAACTGGTGTGACGAATGAATTATCAGAAATGATCGGGAAACTTCCAAAAGAAGAGCAGAAGAAAATTATCAAAGCGGTCAGGGCATTAACAGAATAATATTTATTAGGAGGGGCGGAAAGCCCTTCTTTTTTTGTGGTTTTTGTCACAATTTGTCAAACGAATAGGGATTCTGTTTTGTTTTTATCTGTGCTATAGTAGTTCTAAAGAACTAATACTAATTCAAAAAGAGGGGATATAAAATGAACAGAAATACTATTTTTGAGAAGGTCGCTGAAAAATTCCATACCACTCCAGAAGAGGTATATGCGAAAATCCAGAGAGCAATTGATGCCGGATATGATAACCCGGATCCAAAGGTACAGGCGGAATGGCGCAAGGTTAAAATAAAAGGGAATGTGTGCGGTAAGATGATTTTGCCACCACATGGTAAGGAGTTTTTTCACTCCACGGTAAGCAGTTTTTTCTTGCCGCGGTAAGCACTTTTTAACATTTTTCCTACATGTGGTGAGTAAATCAAAGGAGAACACAGCCGATTTCCACGGTATACTGAATTCAGTAAATATACCGAAAGGAGATCACTATGCTGCGAAAAACACAGATGCAGGAAATTCAAGACTTAAAACTTCGCGGCTATACGAAAACGGAGATCCTGACCTATTACAAGGAACAGGGTCTGAAACCCCCAAGCCGCCCTACGATATCCAAGTACTATGACATGGATGTCATCCCGGAGGATCCGGGAAAAAAGCTTATTAAAGACAAGGCATTTGATGTTTCGCCTTTTAAGGAAGCCATCATTTCCATTCTGGAAGCGAACAGCAGAAAAGATTTCTGCATATCCTCTGTTTATGATCTCCTCGAGGAGAAATTCATTGAAAACGGATCGTTTGACTGCCTTCCGGAAAATGAGCAGACCCTGCGTAATTATGTCCATCATCTGGAAGAAAGCGGACAGATCGATCCCAGTGACCAGCATCGCAGGATCTATGATCATGTGTTTGATACTCCTCCGGGAGAACAGATGCTAATTGATTTTGGGGAGGTCACACTCTCCAGACGAGGTTCCATTCACTTTATCTGCCTTCTCCTGCGTTACAGCAGGATCCTGTGTGTTTATGCCCAGGACCATAAGTATAATGCCACAAAAGCCTGCCAGGCGATCTACCGCAGTTTCTGTAAGCTTGGAGGCAGACCGGCTGTCCTGGTCATTGATCAGGATGCTGTATTTGTAGCCAGTGAAACTTATGGTGAAGTTATCAAGACCAGAATCTTTGGGGATTTCTGTACGGAACAGGATTTGAAGCTCTGGGTATGTAATAAAGCAGATCCTGAAAGTAAGGGACCTATAGAAAACTCGGTTGGTTTTGTGAAGAAAAACTTTTTCAGTGCCAGAACAATCACCTGTATCGATGATGTCTGGCGTTCCCTGCCGGGATGGCTTGAACGGAAAAATAAACGTATCCATCGGGCGACTTTAAGGATCCCGATGGCAGTCTTCAGGGATATCGAAAAAGATTCCCTGCGTTCTGTACTTCCGTCTGTTTATGAAACATCGCCAAATAGTTTTATTGCTTATGAATGCAAAGGAACACCCTATGTTCTTTTCAGATCCTGCCGCTACTCTGTCCCGCGCAGTTATGCGTACAGTGTAGTCAAATATAAGATCACGGCAGGAAAGATACATATTTATGATGAAGATCTACGTTTCCTCTGTACGCATCTTTTGAGTGAACGCAGAGGTAGCTTTAATCAGCTTCCGGAACACCGTAAAGGTGATTCAGGAGACTGGATTGAGATCATGGAACGGCTTTGTGATAAATGGAACTGTTATGATTTCCAGCATTTCATCAACGGTGTGAAGAAGGAAAATCCACGCCATATCAGCAAACAGCTTGGAGCAATCGAACAGTTCCTGGATTCAGAGAATCCGGACAGAGCGCTCGTTGCAGATGTAATGAAACGCTGTTGCGACAACTACAGATATCAGTTCTCACAGTTTAAAGTCGTGTATGAATACGTCAAAGCAGGAAGAAGTCTTGCGGATTCTGACGGGGCCAGAGTTGTGGTTTCATCTGACCGTGTGGAATACAAGGATCTTTCCGTATACGGAAAAGCCTTTCAGGAACGTGTGAACCGTTCCGGGCAGGAGGCTGCCGTATGAACAGACAGATCATGAAAAGCATGGATACCGGACGTATTCCTGTTGAAAGACTGATATCATTACTTCAAACTTTTACTTTGAAACATTTAGCCAAAGCATTACCGGACCTGCTGGAAACAGCAGATCTGGAAAGTTCTTCCTGCAGGGAATTCCTACTTGCTGTACTTGAAACAGAAGTAGTCGGAAGGAATGAACGCCGCAGGAAAAGGAACTACTCTGCAGCACATTTTCCTCCAAACATCAGGCCGCTGGAGGAATTCGATCCTGAAGAACTTGATTCCGGGATTACACAGGCACAGCTGGATAAACTGAAAGGATTATCCTAGCTGGACAATGGCGGAAACATCGTTTTGGCAGGCCCGCCTGGCCTTGGTAAAACAATGGTTGCGGCAGGACTTGGGCTGCATGCGGTCAACAATGGTTATACCGTCTGCTTTGAGAAGATGGTCAATCTGGTAAAGATACTGGATACTGCAGAAACAGAACGTTCTGCTGGATTCCGGCTAAAAAACCTGAAGAAGGCACAGCTTATCATCATTGATGAGATCGGATACACACCTATCACCAGAAGTCAGGCAAACCGTTTCTTCACTTTCATCAGTGATACCTATGAAACATCATCCATTATCTTTACTACCAACAAAGAGATCATGGACTGGGCTGAGATGATGGGTGATTCAGTTCTGACCACGGCCCTGCTGGACAGGATTCTTCACCATGCGAACTGCTATTCTTTCAGAGGAGAGTCCTTCAGGCTGAAACATCCTGATATGTTCAGCTAAAGGGACTACCTTATCTAGGCAGGAAGAGGTGTAAAAATCTCTTTACCATAGGGAGTAAAATACTCCTTACCATACAATGTAAAAATCTTCTTACCGAACAGTGTAAAAAACTGCTTATCGTACGAAGAAAAAACTCATTACCTTACGATGTAAAAATTTGCTTGACATTTACAAGGGAACCGACCAACACCGGAGGAAGTAATTAACTATGCAGTAAGTATTTTGACAGCAGACTGGAGGTGATCATCAAAGTGAAGAGGGAAAAGCATACGTTATTATGTCTGTTATTGGCAGCAGCCCTTGTTTCGGGCTGTGCGCAGAAGCATAAAGAGGGAGAGCCGGATGTCATTAGCAGTATGAAAATAAATCAAGATGAAACACTTACTGTTGTTGCAAACAGAAAACAGATTGAAGATAAAGAGGATTTTGCAAAACTCCTTGTCAAAAAATGCAAGGATAATTCTTTTCAGTCTGTTAGATTCTCTACAGATTATGGGTATGCCACCAGCCTGAATCTTAGAGTATATCTCTGGGAAGATGAGATAGAAGGACAGGAACCGGTAATGGTGGTGGAATATAAGCCTGTTGAATGGGGAATGGACTATGATATTGTCCATGATCCAGAAAAGTTCCAGATGTATGTGGATGGAGAGCTGATGAAAAATCCTTAGATTTTCAGATAAAAATGGATGAGCTGTTAGGGAAAAAGAGTAAGTGAACATTTCCCTGGAAAATGTGTACAAACCAATGAGAATAATGAACTATTAAGCCCTGTAAACGGACACTTTCTGAACATTGTTCTGATACAATGGTTATGCTGATGAAAGAAGGCATAGAAAACTGAATTATATTTGAGAGACGGAAGCCTCAGTAGTTAAAAAAGACTACTGGGGCTTTTTTTCGTGCCTGAATTTTTCAGCCAATACCTGCAGGTTTTACCTGGCAGTAGTTGGTGGAGTAGGCATGAACCAGATCAGAGGACCGCCTTCTGAATTTGAAACTGGCAAACAAATTTCAAATTCAGGAGGACGGATATGTATATTGAACATCCATATAAATACGACGGGAAATACTACGCAAATGTAGATGGAAAGATGATTGAAATCACAAAGGAAGTGGCTTATGCCATGAATAATTTTTACCGAAGCAGCCAGCCAAGGAAGGTCGAAATTAAAAATGAAAAAGGTGAGAGTGTTGAATGGAAACTGCGGGAAATCCCTTACAGCGAGACGAATGGACAGGATTATGAATTCTCTATCGAGGATTTCCCGGACTATAGCTGTGATGTCGAAGACAGCGTGATCAGCAGTGTGGAGAGACGAGATATCCATAAGGTGATTAATCAGCTGGATGCAGAAGAACGGATGATTATTTACAGTATTTATTTTGAGAATAAAACGCAGGTACAGCTGGCAGGGATTATGGGAGTGTCCCGGCAGGTTCTGGCGTACAAGCTGAAAACAATTTTACACAAGATGCGGAGAATGTATCAGGAAAATATTTTTGAAAAATCAGCAGATTTTTTTGCATCCGGGCAAGTCGGTTGAATTTAGTAATTAGAGAGAGTTTTAAGGACTCCTCAAAAGCACATTGGAAACTGAATACCCAGTAATAACTGACGTGACATCTTATGCAGGAAGCACAAGGAAACTGCCGCCATGACTCTGATGAAGATCGGACGAGCGAATAAGCACTGACCGAAAATCAACTGGCAGGTTGATGATACGATGATCTGTATAGGGTGCGATACACTTGCGGACCGTGAAAAGTCTGTAACCGGCAAACCTATGAACTGTCGGAGCCTGTGTGCGTGAGCATATGGGTTGTGATCTGGCGAATGCAGTCAGATAGGTTATTATTCCCTGCCTGCGTCAGCAGGATAAACGATTCGGGGTATCGAGGATAAATAGAATCGAGCGAGCACTGTTTAATAATCGAAAATTGGCTATAGAGGTTATGCGGCAGAGCGTTCATTTTGAATGTCTCTGCCGTATTCCTGTGGAGCTAATAATGGATGCTTTACGATTAAATTTCAGGATGGGAGGAACGAATAAATGAAAATTGAAAGAGGCGATATCCTTATGGTTAATTTGGGATAGGTTCCGGGTACTTCCCTTCAGAGTGGAATCCGTCCGGTAGTGGTTGTCAGCAATAATAAAGCGAATACATACAGCCCGGTGGTAACGGTAGTGCCGTTTACTTCAAGGGTGTACAAAAAACGTTATCTTCCGACCCATGTGTTTATTAACCGTTATGAAATGGTTGGCTTGAAACGGCATGGGCTGGTACTGGCGGAACAGATCACAAGCATTGATGTTCAGAGTATCATCCAAAAATGTGGTCATGTCAGCTCTGATGCAATGCGGAGGATTACCAGAGCAGTGGAGATTCAGACAGGAGTTTATGAGGAGGGGGATTATGACAGCAGAAGAATATAGAAAGTATCTGGAACAGGATTTTAGTGATGTAAATATTGATGAAATGACAGATTTACTGACTGTAAAAGCAGACAGGAATAAAAGCCTGAAGGAACGGCGGGAATCATATCTGAATAAGGTAGGAAATCCGTATCTGGTCCGGATCGGCAATATGAAGGTCAAAGTAAGGTTTGCCAATAACGGGATATCTTTGGAGCAGGCATTTGAAAATATGCTTCTGAGTGTCTGAAAAAGTACTGGAAAGTTTGGGGTGGCTGTGCTAAAATGTCTGTAAGGACAAATTATGCGGCCCCTTTTATTACATGGGTTTTTTGACGTAATAAGAGGAGGTAAGATATGTATCAGAATTTCAATAAAATCTATCGTGCCGCCATCTATGTCAGATTATCCAAAGAAGATGGCGATCTTTCCAGTTCTGCAAAATTGGAAAGTAACAGCATTTCTAACCAGAAGGCTCTGATTCTGGATTTCCTGAAAGACAAAAAAGATATAGAAGTTGTTTCCGTCCGGGTTGACGATGGCTACACAGGCTCTAATTTTGAGCGCCCTGCATTCCAGGCTATGCTGGAAGATATCAGGCGTGGGATTGTTGATTGCGTAGTGGTGAAAGGTTTATCTCGGTTTGGGCGGGAATACATTGATTTCGGGAAGTACATTGAACGTTTATTCCCGGCTCTTGGTGTGCGCTTTATTGCCATAAATGACAATTATGACAGCCTTCAGGGAAAGAATCAGGCTGATGACATTATTATCCCATTCAAAAAATTAATCAACGATACTTATTGCCGTGACATTTCCATTAAGATAAGAAGTAACCTTGAGATTAAGAGGAAAAAAGGCGAATGTGTCACACCTTTTGTGGCATTCGGGTATAAGAAAGCAAAGGCAGACAAGCATAGGCTGGAGATTGATCCGGTTGCAGGCAGTGTAGTGCAGGACATCTTTAAGATGAAACTGCAGGGAATGAGCCAGGATGCGATTGCCAACCGCCTGAATGAACTGGGTGTGCTTTCCCCATTTGAATATAAGATTAGCAGCGGGAGTCATTATGAAACCGGGTTCCGACAGAAAGAGCAGGCTCTTTGGAGTTCTGTTACCGTACGCAGAATACTGGAAAATGAGGTTTATATTGGAAACCTTGTGCAGGGGAAACGTACGACACCGAACCATAAAGTGAAGCAGTCCTACGTAAAGCCGGAAGATGATTGGATCCGTATTGAAAAGAACCACGAACCGCTGGTAAGTGAAAGGGATTTTGAGATCGTCCAGCGGCTTTTGGGGATGGATACCCGTACTTCTCCTGACCAGAAGCAGGTGTATCTGCTGTCCGGCATTGCTGTATGTGCGGATTGCGGGGCACCGATGACGAGAAAGGTCTCAACAGTGGGTGGAAAGAAATATGTCTATTATTTATGTTCCACAAATAAAGAAACGAAACGCTGCTCCAGTCACAGGATCCCGGAAAAAGATCTGGAAAACGTGGTATTGGTAATACTGAAACAGCATATCCAGAACATCCTGCATTTGAAAAGGGTGTTGGAGTTTATCGGGACTGTACCATTTCAGGAAATCAATGTGAAAAAACTCCAGGACAGGCTGGAAAAGAAAAAAATGGAGACAGAACGCTGTAAGGAACTCCGCATGATGCTTTATTCCGATATGAAAGAGGGCATCGTATCAAAAGAAGATTATGTAGAATTTCATGCAGCATATGGAAAAAGGCTAAGGAATGCAGAAGAGAGTATCCGGGCAATCCAGAAAGAAATGGATAACATGCTGGAAAAAGCAGACGCTTCTAACACATGGCTGGATTATTTTGTGAAATATCAGGATATTGAAGTGCTGACCAGGACGGTAATTGTGGAATTGATTCGGGAAATCAGAGTCCATGACAAAAAGAATATTGAGATCGTCTTTGACTTTGATGACTGTTATCAGGCATTGCTGACACAGCTTCCGGCTATGGGAGTGGAGGCTGCAACAGATCTGGATAACAATCTGCAGGTCAAGATAAAGGAGGTTGTATAAAATGGCACGAAAAAGCAGGAAAAGCATTCCTGAAACGGTCAGCAGTGCAGCCGTCCAGGAAGAGATCAAAAGACCGTTCCGGGCAGGGTTATATGCAAGGATTTCTACGGAAACAGAGGAAACGATAGAGAGGGGGACGATAGAAACCCAGGTGGAACTGATGAAAAACTATGTGGCTGATACAGAGGATATTTCGGTTGCAGAAGTTTATAAGGATTCTGATTATTCCGGTACAAATTTCGATCGTCCTGGATTTACGCAGATGATGGAAGATATCAAGCATGGGAAAATCAACTGCGTGATTGTAAAGGATTTGTCCAGGCTTGGCAGGAATTATGTAGAAACAAGCAATTATATTGAGCGTGTATTCCCGTTCTTTCATGTACGGTTCCTGGCAGTGACGGATGATTTTGATTCTTTCCGTGAGGGAGTAGATCTGACTGTTCCCTTAAAGAATATTATCAATGAGTTCTATTCTAAAGACCTTGCAAAAAAGAGCAGCAGTGCAAAAAAAACCTATGAAGAGAAGGAAAATTTACCGGTGCCTGGGAACCCTATGGATATAGGAAATCAGAACAGGACAAGCACCAGCTGGTAGTTGATGAGGAAGCTGCCGGACATTTACGGGCAATTTTTTCTATGTATATGGATGGCTGCAGCTACAGTGATATTGCAAAAAAACTGAATGCAGATGGTGTCTTGTCCCCAACTTTGCAAAGGGAGTACTACAGATCCGGGGAAAAACCGTCCTCAGAGTCCAAACCGTGGAATAATTATGAAGTAAAACGTGTGCTTCAGGATGTACATTGTACCGGCGATTCCGTATATGGAAAATATCAGCAGAGCGTTTTTCAGGGAAATAAGCAGAGAAACCGACCAGAGAGTGAGTGGATCTATGCAGAGAATACCCACGAAGGGATTATAGATAAAAAGCTGTTCCGCCAGGTGCAGGAAAAAATCAGGGAATTTACGGAAGAATATAAAAAGAGGCATCAGCTGAATAATGGAGCCATCCGGAGCCAGAATTTTTATATCGGCAAGATCAGGTGTGGAGGATGTGGCAACCGCATGATCCTGTCCAGGGAAAAGTCCGGGACATTTTATTATATCTGCGGTGCCAATGCAAACCATAAATCAGGAGGAAACCAGTGCAAGGGGCACAGGGTCAAAAAAGAATACATGGATGAAGATGTCCTTCGTCTGATCCAGTCACATATGAAAAACGTATTGGATACAGAAAAAATGATCCGGGAAATGAACTCCGCTTCCAGAAACCAGACGCAATATTTGCTTTTGGACAAGGAAGTAGGGAAACTTCGGCGGGAACTGAGCCGGATCAGTAAGCGTAAATCTGATTTATATGAGGATTATTCGGAACGCCTGATTACAGAAGAAGAGTACATGCAGTTTTCCCGTATCTATTCCAATAAAATAGAAAACATCAAGAGACGTCTGGATGCAGTATTGACGGCGCAGGTACGGTATTCCAAAGATTATCATATCGAAGAAGGATGGGGGAAAGTGATACATACTTATATGTCTAAGCGGAAGCTGACAAAAGAAATGGTGGAAGCCTTTGTGGATTCCATTATTATCCATGGTAAGTATGATTATGAGATCAAACTGGTATATGATGACCAGTTCGCTGAATTGCAAAAGATAATGAAAGAGAAGGAGGCACAGTCAAGATGACAGAAAATAGGAAAACAGCTGTCTATATCCGTTTATCTATGGAAGATGGGAATGTGGATGGCAGAACCAAACTGGAAAGTGACAGTGTGACTTCTCAGAGGATCCTGTTGAAATCGTTTGTGATCGATCAGCTTGGCGTGGATGGGGCAGATATCCTGGAATATGTGGATGACGGTGTCAGCGGCACCCATTTCAAACGCAATGGTTTTCAACAGCTGCAGGAGGATATGAAAAGCGGACAGATAGGCTGTGTAGTTGTGAAAGATTTTTCCAGGTTTGGCAGGGACTATCTGGAAGTGGGATTTTATATTGAATATATTTTCCCGCTTCTTCAGATTCGGTTTATTTCCATTAATGACAGTTATGACAGTGAAGCCAGCTCTGGGATGACCGGCGGTATGAATGTGGCTTTCAAGAATCTGGTTTATAACATGTATAGCCTGGATTTGTCGAAAAAAATCTCATCCGCAATGCAGACCAGAATGAAAAACGGTACAAGGCTTCCGGTAAATGCCAGATATGGTTATAGAAAGGGCAAAGATGGAAGGTTGGAAATTGATCCGGATTCGGCTAAAGTGGTGAAGATGATCTTCCAGATGGCTGCAGAAGGTATGAGCTTTGCAGAGATCACAAGGGAACTGAACAAACAGGAAATTGCCACCTGTGATGAGCAGAAAATGTCAAGAGGAGAGCAGGTTCAGTCCCGACGGTTTGATACCATCATGAAAAAACGCTGGAATCCAACCACAGTATCTGCAATCATCCGGGATGAGATTTATATTGGAACCCGGATATGGGGTAAAACACGCTGCAGTATGCACACCGGTCATAAAGCGGTTCTTAATGACGAGTCTGACTGGATCAGACTGGAAAACCACCATGATCCGATTGTTGACAGGGAACTGTTTGAAAAAGCGAACAGACTGCATCCGAAAAAATCCAGGGGTGTTGCAGAAACAAGAACCAATTATACGCTGGCAAGACACAAGAAACAGCCAGCACTGATGCTGTGTGCACACTGTGGTCATTGTCTGGTAAGAGAAACGGAGCATCTACTGAAATGTTCGGATGGGCGTACCAGCGGTGATCATGTCTGTCGAAGTTTGGTGGTCAGACGTGAGCCAATGGAAAAGCATATCCTGGAGCTTGTTCATCAGTTTGCATCTTCCATGCTGGAAAACCGGAAGATTGTTGAATCAAAGAACCAGAGCAAAGATATGGAGACGAATGTTGCAGAATTATTGAAACAGAGCCGCCAGTTGTCTTCTGAAAAAATGAAACTTTATGATGAGTACAAAGATGACCGTATTGACCGGGAATTGTACAAGCAGAAAGCGGAAAAGATAGGCAGACAGCTGGAAGAAATCAGACGAAAGATAGCAGAGTCTGAACGTGATGCAAAGATGCTTGAGCAGGACAATACTGCGAAGGAAATGAAACTGGAAGAATTTCTGAACATGGAGAAATTCGATACAGAGAAATTACGGGAGATCATCAAGGTTATCCAGGTGCATAGCCAGGAGGAAATCGAAATTGAATGGAATTTTGATGATGTATTTTTGGGGCAGAGATAAAATGTTCTAGACAAGAGCGATTTTGTGGAACATAATAAAAGTGCTGGGGTACCTGATAGGAATGGTCAGGTACTTTCCGGCAAGAAAAAAGAAATACTTTTTTTGTCCCATACTTGACACGTCCACATATTTGTCGACACACGTATTGCAGCAATATGGCGAAATCGGGAATGAACCCGAAGACGCTACAGTACCTTATGAGACATAGTTATATAGGTGTTACGCTTAACACCTATACGCATCTGGGACTTGAGGATGCAGAGGATGAATTGAAGCGGCTGGAAGACCTGCAGAATGCCAGAAAGGAATTGGAACGGACGCAGGCAGAAAAGACGGTGTTGCAGAAGATGTTTAAGGCGATATGATTATAGAAGAAAACGAAAGACGCTTTGCGGTTGCAGGGCGTTTTTTGTATAGAGAATCTTGTATAAATATGGTACAATAAATCCGTTGAACAACGCGAGTAGAAATATATCAAAGAAGAAATAGTATTATATAATTTATGTGAGAAAGACAAGGTGATTACTATGGAATATCCTCATACATTACAGTTTAACGTGGAAAAGATTTTTGGCAACCAAGAGGTTCAAATAACACTGTATTCGGGATTAACAATATTGGTTGGTACAAATGCTTCCGGAAAGACTCAAACATTGAAAAAAATAAGGGATATTATGAAAAGAAAGTTAGGTGGCGATAAGGTTCGATATTTATCATCAAATAGAATTGGAAATATGGAACAATATAGATCAAAAACAAATCAATACAGTTATACCATTGATGATTATACACTTGGGGATCAAGCGACAAAACGTGCTCGTTTACAAATTGAAACTGCAAGTGGAGATTTCTTTGCAATGGACGAACGAAAGGATGTTTTTATTAAGGTATCTGAGAGGTTATCGGTGTTATTTAATAGAAATATTTTTATTCGTTGGGATGCTGGACATATGAAGGTGTTTTTTGGAAAGACCGATAGTGAGCAAGAATACTCAGTTGCAGCAGAAGCAAGTGGATTAGTTAATGTTATTTCAATTTTGGCTGCCCTATTTGATGAAGTGGTTGAAGTATTATTAATTGATGAGCCAGAAGTATCTTTGCATCCGCAATTACAATCATATCTTCTTCGTGAGATGAAAAGTGCTGCAAAAAGATACAATAAAACTATTATTATTTCAACCCATTCTGCAGAGATGCTTGAATTAAATACTGCATCTGAGTTGTGTAACTTTGTGTTTTTTAGTAAAGATGCATTACCTAAACAAATTTCGCCAGATACACCGGAATTGAATAGCATAAAATTGAAAGAATTTCTTTTGCGAATGAGTCTTATATATAATGAGGGCTTTTTTGCTAAAAAAGTAATGCTTATTGAAGGTTCCAGCGATATGATTTTATGTCGATATCTTTGCAATAGACTTAACTTAAATTTAGATGTGGCAGGTTCACAAATTATTCCGGTTGAAGGAAAAGGACAGTTCCCTATTATTACAAAACTGTTTAGACTTATTGGTAAAGAAGTATGTGTCTTAACGGATTTAGATGGCTTTACAGATGATAATAGTATTATTAATTTATTTTCGGGTTTACCTGAAGCAACTGACATTGCTAATGATTATGGCAATGGGGATCTTCAAAGTATGATTAGGGATATAAAGACAAAAACAGATGAGTTAATTCGAACTCAAAAAGAGAATATGGTAACGATTTTTAACCAACATCCGTATTGGATAAACCGAGATCCAGAAGCAGAGGAAGATAAAATTATCCGTCGTGCATTGGTTGCACGGTTATTTACGGTTAGTGCAGATGAACTAGCAACTTGGCCAGATTCACATGAGTGGATAAGTCTTAAGAAGAGAATTACTGTACTGTTTGATATTTTAGAAAATTTAGGATGTTTTATTCTTCGACGGGGGGCGGTGGAAAGTTATTACGCTTTTTCACCGAATACAACGTTTAATGGAAAGCCGTCTGCAGCCGCTAATGAAGTTAGTTATTGGGAAGAAAAAAGTAATGAACAAATCTATGCTCAATTCTCTGACATTGTTCGTTCTTTGCAATTTGCTGCACTTGATAAAACGGTAGATGAAAGTTTTGCGGTAAAGAAAGAGTTATTAAGTGAATTAGCATTGATACTTGGAATTTTACCACAAGTATCAACTGAAAAAGAACTTCTGTCTTGTATTAAACAAGCAAAAGGGAGCGCAGAGTCTCTTTTTGATTATAGAATAATAAATGATAGCAAGCGTCTGGGTGTAGAAGTATCATTAAAATCTGAAATAATAGATGTTGATGGATTCCCATTTAAGGCTTTTGTCGGAGACAATGTTAATATTCTCATTGATGAAAGAATTCAATCGCATTTAAGTGAGGAAAGTCAGTAGTACCTCCACCCGCTTTTTACTACGTTTCTACTACGATTACTGTACACATCTTGCAATATTTTGCTAAGTTTTGCATTTTCTGTATAGAAATGACCGATACATAAAGAAGAATTTACACCGCGCAAATCGCTGCAAATGACAGCAGGATAGCGCATTTTGAAAGGAGAAAATATGAGTATACGCGTACTCTTTGTATGCCACGGCAATATCTGCAGATCAACCATGGCCGAGAGTGTTTTTACGCACAAGGTAAAAATGCTCGGCCTTTCAGATCAGTTTTTGATCGACAGTTTTGCAACAAGTACAGAGGAGATTGGGAATCCACCTCACAGAGGAACAGTGAACAAGCTGAGAGAAGTGGGAATACCACTGGTTCCGCACAGAGCGAAGCAGATTACGTGGGCGGATTATGAAAAATCCGATTATATTATTGGTATGGATTCTGCTAATATGCGTAATCTTAACAGGATGCTGAAGAATGACCCGGAAGAGAAGCTTTATAAGTTTCTGACTTTTGCCGGATCAGGACGGGATATTGCGGATCCTTGGTATACAGGAAATTTTGACGAAACTTATGAAGATATACAGGAAGGTTGTGAGGGATTTCTGGATTATCTGGAGAAACATGGAGAAATCCATTACTGATATTTCGGAATGAGACACAAATCTTAAACAATACAAAAGGTATGACAGCAAAAGGCAGCGGAAGCTGCTTTTTCTGTCGATGAAAACTTCTTTACAAATCTGAAAACTTCTATTATACTTGTCCATATAGCAGGCAACTCAGATTCAGCAGAGAAATCTGCTCTCTGCAATTCTACAGTGGAAGTTCTTTCCACAGAAATATCTAATCATGTTATCAGATCAGAATCATTTTGTGCGTCGTTGTGAGAACGCACAGGATTTTGTCGGGACATTCGTCCGCTTTGTTTCACAGAAAGGAAATTAAATATGGAAAAAAGTTATGAAACTTTTGTCACGGACCTGAGAAAGCTTCTTCTTGCGGCTATGGACCTGAAGGAAGAAGAAATTTATTTTTCAAACGATGGAGAAAAATATGGCTGTTTGGGAGATAGGCTATTTGTAGAGAGTGGTCATATGGAAAAGGCAAAAACAGTCTGCGGGTTGCATACAGAAGAGCTTTATAAAAGGTACTGTCAGGAACATTCTTTTGAAAATATCGTTCATGATTGTGTTAGGGAGATAAAAAAAGTCAGTGAAAATTGTGTGCTATGTGATTTGGACGATCTGAAAGATTATGAGAAGGTAAAAAGCAGACTTTTTATTCGACTTCTGAATGCAGATAAAAACAGGACTATACTGAAGGAGTTGGTTCATCACAAAATCGGAGATATTGCTTTAGTGGTTTATTATCTTGCAGGAGAAAAAGAGGGATATGTTCTGAGTGCAAAGATCAAGAAAAGCTTTGTGGAGAAATGGGGAAAAGATGCGGATACTGTTTTCGAAGCTGCTCTAATAAATACATATTTTATCAGTCCACCAAGAATCTATCATTGGGAAAAAATGCTGTTTGATAAGACATATGAAGGAGATAATTTCATGGATATCCTTGGAACATACCATCCAAATAAAGGGATTGCCGGGAATTGCCTGAGTACAGAAAAGCGTACTAATGGAGCGGCAGCAATCTTTTTGCCCGGGGTAGCCAGACGTCTTTCTGAACTTCTGGGTTCAGACCTGTATCTGGTTTTCACCAGTGTTCATGAAGTAATGGTCCATAATGCGGATGTGGTTTATCCGGAAGATTTGAAAGAAGTTCTAAGTGATACGCTCGAGAAAGCAACTCCGGAAGAGGATTATCTGACATCTTCCATTTATCGATACAGCAGAAGGAGTGGTGAATTCTCTGTGGAATTGAAATGAGCTAAAGAGAGGTGACATATGGAAGTGCTTTGAGTTTATCGTTATTTGGGCATTAGAACAGAAATTAAGGCCGGAATCCATCATAAAGAATGAAATTCCGGCCAGGTTCTTTCCATGTGTTATGCTGTTTGTCTAACTATTATAAGAGTTCTTTTTTTGTGGTTTAGCTGAGAAGTGCGGAATCGTTGGAAAATTCTTCACCGCTGGCTTCTTCGAATTTGTCCAGGAGATCTTTGACTGTAAGCTTTTTCTTTTCTTCGCCCTGGATATCCAGAATGATCTTTCCCTCCCACATCATGATCAGACGATTGCCGTGAGTGATTGCATCACGCATGTTATGGGTGATCATCATGGTTGTCAGATGATCGCGGTTTACGATCATGTCTGTGATCTCGAGAACCTTGGCTGCAGTCTTCGGATCAAGAGCAGCAGTGTGCTCATCCAGAAGAAGAAGCTGAGGCTTCTTTAAAGTTGCCATCAGAAGTGTCAATGCCTGACGCTGGCCACCGGAGAGGAGTCCGACTTTGGAAGTGAGCCGGTCCTCAAGACCAAGACCGAGAATCTTCAGGAGTTCGTGGTATTCTTCCCGTTCCTGGCGGGTAATGCCCGGACGGAGAAGGCGGGATTTTCCGCGGCGTTTGGCAAGAGCGAGATTTTCTTCAATTCCCATAGTTGCAGCAGTTCCGGTCATAGGATCCTGGAATACACGGCCAAGATACGCGGCTCTTTTATATTCGGAAAGTTTTGTGACATCGGTTCCACCGATAATGATCTTTCCGGAATCTACAGGCCAGGCACCTGCAACTGCATTCAGCATAGTGGATTTTCCGGCGCCGTTTCCTCCGATGACTGTAACAAAATCACCTTCGTTCAGATGAAGATCCACGCCGTTTAAAGCAACCTTTTCATTGATGGTGCCCGGATTAAATGTTTTATGTATATCGATCAGTTTCAGCATGATCATTTACCTCCCTGTTTGGCTTTTGTAAAATATTTGCCCTTCCAGTATGGGAAAGCAAGGAAAAATGCAACGACGAGTGCGGAAAGCATTTTCAGAAGGTCTGTATCAATTCCCATCCAGATAACAATCTGAAGTACCAGATAATAAAGAATAGAACCAAATACAACGCTTAACAGCTTCAGTGCAAAGTTGCGGAAAATACGGCTGAAGATCGCTTCACCGATAATTACTGCAGCAAGACCGATAACGATGGAACCACGTCCCATGTTGATATCTGCAAATCCCTGGTACTGTGTGAGAAGAGCGCCGGAAAGAGCAACAAGTCCGTTGGAAAGCATCAGTCCCAGAACCTTATTGCGGTCTGTGTTGATACCCTGTGCACGGGACATGCTTGGATTACATCCGGTCGCACGCAGGGAACATCCGAGTTCAGTTCCGAAGAACCAGTAAAGGACTGCAATCAGAATGATGATCATAATTGCTACGATAAAAAGCGTATTCTGTGTCAGAGCAACACCTTTGACACGTCGAAGGGATACCAGAAGATTAAATTTATCAACATTGATCGCCTGGTTTGCTTTTCCCATGATCTTCAGGTTGACAGAGTAAAGGGAAAGCTGTGTCAGGATTCCGGCAAGGATAGCCGGGATGCCCATAAAGGTATGAAAAATACCGGTGGCAAGACCGGCCAGAAGACCGGCTCCTGTTGTAGCCAGCATGGACACCCATACATTGTGTCCGCTGAGCATCATCATGATACAAACAGCGCCGCCTGTACATAAAGTTCCGTCAACGGTAAGATCCGCAATATCAAGAATGCGGAATGTAATGTACACACCGATCGCCATGATTCCCCAGATAAGCCCCTGTGCGGCAGCTCCTGGAAGTGCGGTTATTAAACTCATAATCTGCATGTTAAATTATCCTCCTCTTTTTTATGCACGAACAGCGAGAAGGGGAACTCCCTTCTCGCTGTATCAGTGTATAATAGGTTTTTTACCGATTATTCAGCTGTTTTATCTGTTTCGATTGCTTCATATCCATCCGGAATTTTAATACCAAGCTCGTCACAGATGTCTTTGTTGTATTCTTTTGTGAATTTTGGTGCATATTCAATCGGCATTTTGGAGATATCTTTACCATCCTGAAGGATGCTGACTGCCATTTCGCCGGTTTTGTATCCAAGATCATAGTAGCTGATGGAAAGTGTTGCAACACCACATGCCTGGCAGATACCTTCTTCACCAGCGATTACCGGAACCTTTGCCGGAAGACAGATGTTGTTGATGATCTCAGTATTGGATGCTACAGTATTATCTGTAGGTGCATAGATCACATCACTGTCATTGGCAGCTGTGGTAACAACGGATGAAAGATCGTTGGAATCAGAGAATGCATAATCTTCACAGGTATAACCAAGCTTCTCAAGAGCATCTTTTACTGTATCTACCTGATACTGGGAGTTTGGCTCTGCTGAGCAGTAGAGAAGTCCGACATTTTTTGCATCCGGGAAAAGCTCATGGAGCATATCGGCCTGCTCATCAAGAGGAGCAAGATCAGAAGTACCGGAAATGTTCCCGCCTACTGTTCCGTCAAAGTCATCGATTCCAAGAGCGACACCATATTCGGTAACGGCTGTTCCAAGGATCGGGATATCGGAAGTTCCGGCAGCTGCAGCCTGAAGAGATGCGGTTGCGTTTGCAAGGATCAGGTCTGCCCCTTCTGAAACAAAGCTGTTGATAATGGTAGAACAGGTATTAGAATCACCCTGTGCATTTTGCTCGTCAAATTTTACGGAATCACCCATCTTTTCAGTGATGGCATCCTCAAAACCCTTGGTTGCGGCATCCAGTGCGTCATGCTGGACCAGCTGGCAGATACCTATTGTGTAAGTCTTTTCTTCTTTGGCGCTTACTGTGGCAGCACAGGTTCCTGTTACAAGAGCTGCTGCGAGTACAGCTGTTAAAATACGCTTTTTCATAATTGTTTTCCTCCTCACGATGTTGCTGCATTTTTGGATTATTTAAAAATACAACACTGATTGTGTTAATATAACACTTTAACGCTTAAAAGTCAAGAAGAATTAACGTGAAAATATGTTGAGTAAACAGATCCGGAAAACAAAATAAAGCATGAAATGAAATGCAGGCACAGGAAAAAACATACAGTCATATCATATTGTGAATGAAATTCTCAAGGAGAAAGAACATGGCATATAAAATCGTTCTGGATGCCGGACATGGTGGAGAAGATCCGGGAGCTGTTTATAAAGATCGCAAGGAAAAGGAAGACAATCTGAAACTGACCCTTGCAGTAGGAAAGATCCTGGAAGAGAATGGCGTGGATGTGGTTTATACCAGGACTACAGATATTTATCAGACTCCTTTTGAAAAAGCGAAAGCTGCAAATGAAGCTGGAGCAGATTTTTTTATTTCTTTTCATCGCAACAGCAGTTCCAAGCCGGAACAATACAATGGAGTTGAAGTACTGATCTATGATAAGAAAGGCATTAAATATCAGATGGCACAGAATATCCTGGGAGCATTGGGAGAACTGGGTTTTCGGGAACTGGGCGTAAAAGAACGTCCGGGGCTGGTAGTACTCCGGCGCACAAAAATGCCGGCACTTTTGATCGAGACCGGATTTATAAACTCGGAAAAGGATAATCAGCTTTTTGAAAAAAAATTCGAAGAGATTGCCAGAAGCATCGCAGATGCCATTCTGGGAACATTGAATGAGGAAACGGTGGAAGAGCCATTGTATTATCGGGTACAGACAGGAGCATTTCGAAATCGGGAAAATGCAGACAGGATGTTGTATCAGCTGACAGATCAGGGATTTCCGGCGTTTATCCTGAGAGAGAATGATCTTTACAAAGTTCAGGTAGGAGCATATATGCAGCTTGGAAATGCGGTCAATATGGAACAAAGGCTGAGGGACAGTGGATATAGCACAGTGATCGTTACAAAATAGAAAACAGATGATCTATTAGTGCATCTGCCACGAAAGAGTGATATGATTAGGCAATACAGAAAGCTGGATAAGGGATACCTGTCAGATAAATATCTTTTGATCCGGGATTTAGCTGCAGATGGTAAAGAAAGGACATAGAAAATAATGTACGAAGAGTTTCTGAAACAGATAGAAGATTTCATGTTTATAGAAGATAAGCCGGAAAAAGCGGATGTGATCTTTGTTCCGGGAAACGGATATCCTCAAATGGCGGAAAAAGCAGCGGAGCTTTACAGGAATGGGTTTGCACCAAAGATCCTGCCCAGTGGAAGATACAGTATCACAGCAGGGAGATTTACAGGAGTTCTTGACAAGAAAGAATGTTATTGTGGGACATACAAAACGGAATGGGATTTTTTGAAAGATGTTCTGATGCAGAATGGTGTACCGGAAGAAGCAATTCTGAAAGAAGATCAGGCAACCTACACTTATGAGAACGCAATTTATTCCCGGCAGGTAACAGACAGAGAATACCTGGATATCAAAAAGGCGATTCTCTGCTGTAAAACCTGTCATGCAAGACGTGCGTTGATGTATTACAAGTTGCTTTATCCGGATACGGAATTCTTTGTGAGTTCGTGTTGTGTGGATTCTATAGATAAAAATACGTGGATTATGACAAATGATGGAATTGATGAGGTAATGGGGGAAATAACTAGAATAATTAAACAATTTTCATTGATGCTCAAAAAAAATTAATTTAGGGGTGTCGTAAAAAAAAGAATTGTGTTATAATGCATTTGACGAAAAAAAGAAATATCTGTTACGAAAGATTAACAAGATATTAATTTTTGGAGAAATATTGGTTCGAGCGCATGTTACATGCGTTCGATATTTTATATAACTGAATTTTTTGACAAAAGGCAAATATGAATCTTAGATTTTGAATATAGAGGTGCAGATTATTATGAAAAAGAACACAAAGATTACATTTAGCAGAAGCTTTTCAATACTGGCAGCAGCGGCATTGTCCATGACACTGATCGGAGGACAGACCTTTCCGGCATATGCGGAGAACTCTTCAGGTATAGAATCCGGTGCTGTGATCCCGGATAATATAACTATTGACAGCCCTACAGCTCTTGCTAACATTGCGCTCCCATCTAATGCGTATGGAACTCTTTCCTGGGCAGATAGTTCTTATGTTCCGGACAAACGTGTGCAATCCTGTGGGGTAGTGTTCAAACCTGCTGCAGGTGCTGACCTTTCAGGCCTTCCGGGGTGGGACAGTAATTCAGGAACACTTACAGGTTCCGTGACAGTTGTGGTCAGCAGCATTGACAGTACAGAGGAAAATTCCGGAAGTGAGGAAAGTTCCGATTCTTCTGATTCAGATTCAGGAGAATCCTATGGAACCGATGATAAAGAGGAAAATGGAACCGACGTCAATGAGAGTGATGCAGATACTTCTGTAAAAGAAACAGAGGACAGCACTGCAGAGAATGAGGAGAAGAACGAAGGTCTGCAGGATGACAGTGCCCAGGAAAATAAAGAAGATCCGGAGACAACAGGAAAAACGGAGCAGTCTTCTTCAGACTCTTCAGATACAACAGATGCAGCAGATGCCAGTGGAGAGGAAAAAAGGGATCCGGAGATAACAGAAGCTCCGGAGGTAACAGTTGCACCATCTGAGGATAATAAAACTCAGGATGGGGAAGAAGCAGAAGCTGTGGAAACTCCTGCTGTAACGATAACTCCGGCGGCAGAAGATGGTATGGATCCAGATGCAGCATCTGAGAATAGAAACGATGAGAATCATGAAAAAAATAACGATGCTGAAATTACCGCGATCCCGGAAATTACGGAGACTCCTGATACTGAAGAAAACAAGGATAATATTTTTGACAGGAAAGATGATACAGAGGATAAACGCCCTCAGAATGCAGCTACCGATCTGACAGAAACAGAAAAAGAGGAAATTGCGTCTCAAAATCATACCTGTGATGGAATAACTGTATCAGGAATCGATCTTCCGTGGTATGTACAGTTTCGTGTTTCTGGTGGTGAGGACTATCAGTTTACCAATGAAGAAGATGCAACAATCTTTAAATCCTATGAGTTTGAACTCTGGGATACACAGAATAATACAGAGTATAAAATTCCGGATGGGGAGTATATCAGTGTGACTGTACCTGTAAAGGCCGGCTATACATATTCTATTGAACACCTTCTTGATAATGGCGCAATGGAGACCATCATTCCAAGCATGGATGGTGCCACAATGACTTTCAGTACACATTCATTCAGCCCATTTGGCATCGCTGGAAGTAAATCTCTGGTAGGGCCAGATGCTGAAAGCAATACCGGTGCAACGGTTACACCTGCAGCTGATGCTTCATCTTCAGATACTGCATCTTCAGGTACTGCAGATTCTGCAGAAACAGACAGTACAGACACCAATACGGCAGAGACATCTCAGAATCTGACTTCAGATAGCACAGATCAGGAACAGTCTTCTTCTCAGAACAGTGATACGGCGGAAAATGAGGCTGAAGAACAGTCTTCTGCAACAACATCCAAGAAACAGGTAAATACCGGAGATAACACTCAGATCCTTCCGTTTGTGATCTTGTTTGTGGCAGCGGCAGTTGTAGCTGGTGTAGCAGTGTTTTTTAAGAAAAGAAAGAAGTAATGAATAAGAGAAAAAGCTCTCCCATATAATGACTGTGGGAGGGCTTTTTTATGAAGGGAAAAGCAATATTACGATCATTGCTGCTAGCCTATGGAGTGACAGGACTTTTTCTTCTGATACTGGCGTTTCTGCTCTTTCAGTTTGAATTTGGAGGAGGGACGGCGGCGGTGGGGATCATTATTATTTATGTAGTATCCTGCCTGGTCGGAGGTTTTATGGCGGGAAAGATCATACGGAAAGACCGATATATATGGGGGATCGTTACCGGGCTTTCCTATTATGTTCTGCTGCTTCTGGTATCTTTTCTGGCACAGGGGAAATGGGATATGACCTTTGCCCATGCGTTGACTACTTTTTTCATGTGTCTTGGTGGCGGAGCCATTGGTGGGATGCTGTCGTAAAAGCTTACAAAAAAATGCTTTGAAAATTGATGATTTTATGCTATACTAGGCGAAGAATAGAATACATAAAGGAGGATATATCATGGAACATATCAAGACATTAAATACAAAGAACCTTCAGAACACGGTTAAGAAGGGTGGATGTGGCGAATGTCAGACATCCTGTCAGTCTGCTTGCAAGACTTCCTGTACAGTAGGAAACCAGAGCTGCGAGCATAAATAAGAAGCAGCCGTTGAATGAGTGGAAAGCAGCGGGAGATCCGCTGCTTCACTTGTTTTATCTGAAAGTAACAGGTATCCAGCAAAACGCGCCGGAGGGCGCGTTTTGTCGGGTTATAAAAGAATTTTAGAAAGGATTGCGGGAAGATGAGTCTGATTCACCGTTATCAAAGTAATGGATATAATATTGTGCTGGATATCAACAGCGGCTGTATCCACCTAGTAGATGAAGTAACCTATGAGGTGCTGCCGTATCTTGAAGAAGGCATGGAAGCGGCTGCCATTGCTGAGAAGCTTGGCGACCGTTTTAAGAAAGAGGATGTGGAAACCTCTGTAACTGAATGTAAGAAGCTTCAGGAACAGGGAATGCTTTTTACAAAAGATATTTATGAGAATATCATTGATGAATTTACCAAAAACCGCCAGACCGTTGTAAAGGCTCTTTGCCTTCATATTGCTCATGACTGTAATCTGGCATGCAGATATTGTTTTGCAGAAGAAGGAGAGTATCACGGAAGACGTGCGCTGATGTCTTTTGAGGTAGGAAAAAAAGCGTTGGATTTCCTGATCGCTAATTCCGGCTCCAGAAAGAATCTGGAAGTGGATTTCTTTGGCGGCGAGCCTCTTATGAACTGGCAGGTTGTAAAGGATCTTGTGAAATACGGAAGAGAACAGGAGAAACTTCATAACAAAAAATTCCGCTTCACACTGACAACCAACGGCGTTCTTTTAAATGATGAGGTGATGGAATTCTGCAATAAGGAAATGGGAAATGTTGTCTTAAGCGTGGACGGTAGAAAAGAAGTTCATGACTACATGCGCCCGTTCCGTAAGGGTGCAGGAAGCTATGATCTGATCATGCCGAAATTTGAGAAATTTGCGGAATCCAGAAATCAGGACAAGTATTATGTAAGAGGAACCTTTACTCATCATAATCTTGATTTCTCTCAGGATGTTCTGCATCTGGCAGATCTTGGCTTCAAGCAGATTTCTGTTGAGCCGGTCGTGGCAGCAGATACAGAAGAGTATGCGATCCGTGAGGAGGATATCCCACAGATCCTGGAACAGTATGATATTCTTGCAAAAGAAATGATCAAAAGAGAAAAAGAGGGAAAAGGATTCAACTTCTTCCACTTTATGATAGACCTTACCGGTGGTCCGTGTGTATACAAACGACTTTCCGGATGCGGCTCAGGAACCGAGTACCTGGCTGTTACTCCGTGGGGAGATTTTTATCCATGTCACCAGTTTGTGGGTGAGGAACAGTACCTTATGGGTAATGTAGACGAGGGAATCACAAAGCCTGAAATCGTAAAAGACTTTGGAAGATGTAACGTCTATACGAAACCGGACTGTAAAGACTGTTTTGCCAGGTTCTACTGCAGCGGCGGCTGTGCGGCAAATGGTTACCATTTCGGCGGAGATATCCGGGGGAATTATAAGATCGGATGCGAACTCCAGAGGAAGCGTGTGGAGTGCGCTATCATGATAAAAGCCGCTTTGGCGGAATAAGAGAGGAAAAAGAAAATGAAGAAAAGTAGAGGAATTGCAGTGCTGCTTCTGACAGCAATTGTCACAGTATTCTTCTGCTATGTGGCTGCGGTAGGCATTGGTCCTACAGGAACAGGTTCGGCTAAGAATATCAACACCGGACTTGATCTTGCCGGCGGTGTCAGCATCACATACCAGGCTAAGGACAGCAATCCGAGCAAGGAAGACATGTCCGATACTGTTTACAAGATGCAGCAGCGTGTTTCTCAGTACAGTACTGAGGCACAGGCATATCAGGAAGGTTCCAACCGTATCACCATTGAGATTCCAGGAGTATCAGATGCAAATGCGATCCTGGAAGAACTTGGAAAGCCAGGTTCTCTGTATTTTATCGATCAGACAGATGCAGACGGAAACCAGAATTTTACAACAGGAAACAGTGAGAGTGGATATGTTCTTGCAAGAAGTATTGAGGATATCCAGAAAGCCGGATCTGTTGTACTGGAAGGTACAGACGTTGCAGACGCTGAGGGAGGTGCTTATCAGGATTCATCCACAAGCTCCCAGAAATATGCGGTCAGTCTGACTCTTACAAAGAATGGAAAAACCAAATTTGCGGAAGCTACCAAGGCAAATGTTGGAAAGCAGATCGCAATCGTATATGACGATCAGGTTTTAAGCGCTCCGAATGTAAATGAGGAGATTTCCGGCGGAAAAGCTCAGATCACCGGAATGGCAAGTACAGAAGAGGCACAGAATCTTGCTTCTTACATAAGAATCGGTTCCTTAAGTCTTGAGCTTACCGAGCTTCGTTCCAGCGTAGTTGCTGCACAGCTTGGTGAAGAAGCCATCGCAACAAGTGTAAAAGCCGGAGCGATCGGTCTTGTGATCGTTATGCTGATTATGATCATCGCATACCGTATCCCAGGTCTGGTTGCATCTGTTGCACTGGTTCTTTATACAACCTTAATGCTGATCACGCTGAATGCCTTTGATATCACCCTTACGCTTCCGGGCATTGCAGGTATCATCCTGGGCATTGGTATGGCAGTGGATGCCAATGTTATCATCTACGCCAGAATCCGTGAGGAGATCGCGGCAGGCCTTTCTGTCCATGCAGCGATCAAAAGTGGATTCGGCAAAGCGTTTTCCGCTATTTTTGATGGAAACATCACAACACTGATCGCAGCTTGTGTGCTGATGTGGCTTGGCTCCGGTTCTGTTAAGGGGTTTGCCTACACGCTGGCAATGGGTATCGTGATCTCCATGTTTACAGCACTGGTTATATCCAGGCTTGTTATTAATGCGGTATACGCAATTGGTGTTCGTGACCCGAAATTCTATGGCATTGCCAAGGAACGTAAGGTTGTGGATTTCGTTGGAAAGAGAAAAATCTTCTTTGCTGTTTCCATTATCCTGATTCTTTGCGGACCTGTAGGAATGCTGGTCCACAGTAATGTGATCGGTGACAAAGCCATGAATTACAGTCTGGAGTTTTCCGGCGGTACTTCTACCAATGTAACCTTCAATAAAGAGATGGATATCAAGGAGATCGATTCCGAGGTAACACCGGTTGTTGAGGCAGTGACAGGTGATAAGAATGTACAGCCGACCAAGGTGCAGGGAACTAATCAGGTAGTGATCAAAACACGTTCTCTGGATCTTAAGGAACGAGAAGCACTGAATAAGGCATTGGAAGAAAATTTTGATGTAGATACAAGTCTGATCACATCGGAGAATATTTCCGCTACTGTCAGCAATGAGATGAGAAGAGACGCTATCGTAGCGGTTATCGTAGCTGCGATCTTCATGCTTCTTTACATCTGGTTCCGTTTCAAGGATATCCGTTTTGCAAGCAGTGCAGTACTTGCACTTCTTCATGATGTCCTGGTCGTACTTGCGTTTTATGTTATTTCCAGAACATCTGTGGGAAATACATTTATTGCGTGTATGCTGACGATCGTAGGTTATTCCATCAATGCTACTATTGTCATCTTCGACCGTATCCGTGAGAATATGAGAGGCAGAAAGAAAGTTGAGGATGAGAAACTGAAAGAGATCGTAAATACCAGTGTTACAGAAACTCTGACACGAAGCATTTACACATCCCTGACAACATTTGTAATGGTTGCAATTCTTTATGTAATGGGTGTTTCCTCAATTAAAGAATTTGCAGCACCGCTGATGGTAGGTATCATCGGTGGAGCATATTCTTCTGTATGCATCACTGGTGCTCTGTGGTACACCATGAAAACATTCAGAAAAAATCGTGTTGCAGCACCGGCAGCTGCAGCAGCTTCCGCAAAGATTTCTTCCGAGAAATCTGAGAAAAAGGTAAAACAGCCATCCGGACAGCAGACAGCTCAGCAGCCGAAGAAGAAAAACCGTAAAAGAGTTGCCGAGCGCCTTGCAGCGCAGGAGGCAGCAAAGCAGCAGAATGATGAGGAGAAATCTGAATAAAATTGCTGAATAACAGAAACGTTCCGTACCGGGAAAGAATATTTCCTGGCGGAACGTTTTTTTTTGTGTGGCATAAAAAACTTGCAGCTATGCAGGAGTATGAGTTACAATACGGTTATTGTGTTGCTTTGAAGAAAGAAAGCGGCAAAGCATCAAGGAGGAAACAACATGGAACGATGGGTTGTTGCTGCAAAACGGGCGGACTTTGCGGCAATTGGAAAAGAGTTCGGAATTGATCCGGTGATCGCCAGACTGATCCGAAACCGGGATGTACAGGACAGGGATGAAATTCGCAGATATCTTTATGGAAAGGTGGACGAACTGGCTTCTCCACATTTGATGAAAGATGTGGATAAGGCAGTGGAGATCCTGCGGAATAAAATAAAGGAAAAAAAACGCATCCGTATTATAGGCGATTATGACATTGATGGGGTAGTATCGACCTTCATTCTGATCAAAGGACTGAAGCGTGCAGGAGCTCTGGCAGATACATATATTCCGGACCGTGTGGCGGACGGATATGGAATCCATGAGCACCTGATCGAAAGAGCAGTGAATGATGGGATTGACGTAATTGTTACCTGTGATAATGGAATTGCGGCGTACAATGAAATCACTATGGCTAAAGAGAAGGGAATGACGGTGATAATAACCGATCATCATGAAATTCCCTATAAAGAAACGGAAGATGGAAGAAAACTGATCCTTCCGCCGGCTGATGCCATTGTAAATCCAAAACAGCCGGACTGTAATTATCCGGAGAAAAGATTGTGCGGAGCAGTTGTTGCGTTGAAGCTGGTGACAGCTCTCTATGAGGCATGCGGGATTCCGGAAAAAGAGCTGGAAGATTTTCTGGAATTAGGAGCCATTGCCACGGTGGGAGACGTGATGGATCTTCAGGGTGAAAACCGCATCCTTGTAAAGGAAGGCCTGAAACGACTTTCCCACACTTCTAACAAAGGTCTCCGTGAACTGATCCGTGCCAATGGCCTGGAGGATGGGCCGATCACTGCCTATCATGTAGGGTTTGTGCTGGGACCATGTATCAATGCCAGTGGAAGACTGGATACCGCTGCACGTTCCCTGAAACTGCTCTGTGCGGAGACGGAAGATGAAGCAGCAAAACTTGCCGGTGATCTGACTGCGCTGAATCAAAGCAGAAAAGCTCTCACAGAAGAGGGAAAGGAAGCAGCGATCCGTATTGTGGAAGAGACAGAAATTGGACAGGACAGGGTTCTTGTGATCTATTTACCGGACTGTCACGAAAGCCTGGCCGGAATTATTGCGGGACGTATCCGGGAAAAGTACAATAAACCGGTCTTTGTCCTAACAAAAGGTGAAACAATGGTGAAAGGCAGCGGACGTTCTATAGAAAGCTATTCCATGTTTGAGGAACTGGTAAAATGCGGAGATCTGATGGAACAGTATGGCGGTCATCCTATGGCGGCAGGATTATCCATTAAAGAAGAAAATGTGGAAGAGTTCCGCAGACGGTTAAACGAAAACTGTACTCTGACAGAAAAGGATCTGGCTCCAAAGATCCTGATCGATGTGCCAATGCCGGTTTCCTATATAAATAAGGAACTTGTGGAAGAGATATCCCTGCTGGAGCCTTTTGGAAAGGGAAATACCAAACCGATTTTTGCACAGAAGGGACTTCGGGTTTTAAGCAGCCGTATTCTTGGCAAAAATAGGAATGTGGCAAAGCTTCAGCTGTCAGACAGTACCGGCTGTGTAGTGGAAGCAGTATATTTTGGAGAAGCAGATGAATTTGTTGATAGAATAAAAAACTGTGGAAGTATTGCGGTCACATATTATCCTGAGATCAACCGTTATCAGGGAAGAGAGACCTTACAGATCGTAATCCGAAATTATATTACAGAATAACAGGAGAAGGTATCACTAAAATGCAGATCCTGACAGCGAGTAATTGACTGTAAAACGGGAAAGAAGGCTCTGTACTGGGCAATATGCAGTCCAGGGCCTGTCGTAATTCCGCGAGTTCTGTCGGGTTGCACATTGATTCCCTACAGAAAAAGTGCTATACTATCTAACATCTGATTGACAAATTAAATCATTGGAGGTTATTATGAAAAAAATAGAAGAATATGTAAGAAGTATCCCGGACTTTCCAGAGCCAGGGATTATTTTCCGTGACGTTACCAGCGTCCTTCAGGATGCGGATGGATTACAGCTTGCCATTGATTCTATGCAGGATTGTCTGGAGGGTGAGGAGTTCGATGTGATCACAGGTCTTGAATCCAGAGGATTTATCTTTGGTATGCCGCTCGCATATAATCTTCACAAACCCTTTGTTCTGGTCCGCAAAGCAGGAAAACTTCCATGTGAGACCGTTTCCAGAACCTATGATCTGGAGTATGGAAGTGCAACTATCGAGATGCATAAGGATTCCATCAAGCCGGGACAGAAGGTTGTTATTGTGGATGACCTGATCGCTACGGGCGGAAGCGTGGAAGCAGCCATCAAGCTTGTGGAGGAGCTTGGCGGCGAGGTTGTCAAGGTGGTTTTCCTTATGGAGCTTGCAGGTCTGAAGGGACGTGAGCGTCTCAAAGGTTATAATGTGGCATCTGTGATCTGTTACGACGGAAAATAATTTTTTGTCGGTGGAAGGGGATGTGAACTGTTGTAGTCATACGGCAGTATGAAATTGTGCACAGGCAGGTGGGATTTAATGGCAGAGACAAAAAATACGGAAAAACAAAACATTGAGATACAGAAGGAAGAAGAAAAAAGAGAGTCTGTCCGGAAGGCAGATGCGGCGGTGAAATCCATGCATGATTTTACAAGCCCTGAGGTTCTTTATCAGGAGCTGATAAAAAGTGTGAAGAAATATCATCCGTCTACAGATATTTCCATGATTGAAAAGGCCTATAAAGTGGCCAGTGAGGCACATAAGGATCAGAAACGTAAATCCGGTGAGCCCTATATCATTCATCCTCTCTGTGTAGCGATCATCCTTGCGGATCTTGAGCTGGATAAGGAGACCATTGTGGCAGGTCTTCTTCATGATGCGGTAGAAGATACTTGGATGACGTATGAAGAAGTAGAAAAGGAATTTGGTTCTGAAGTAGCGCTTCTGGTAGATGGTGTTACCAAGCTGGGACAGCTGTCCTATTCCAAGGACAAGGTAGAGGTTCAGGCTGAGAATTTAAGAAAGATGTTCCTTGCAATGGCTAAGGATATCCGCGTCATCCTGATCAAGCTTGCGGACCGTCTTCATAATATGCGTACCCTGCAGTATATGAGGCCAGAGAAACAGCAGGAGAAGGCAAGGGAAACCATGGATATCTATGCTCCCATTGCTATGCGGCTTGGTATTTCCAAGATCAAGGTGGAACTGGATGATCTTTCTCTTAAGTATCTGAAGCCGGATGTTTACTATGATCTGGTAGAAAAGGTTGCTCTTCGCAAAAGTGCCCGTGAGGAATTTGTTAATTCTATCGTGAAACAGGTAAAGCAGCATATGGAGGATGCCAATATCAGGGCACAGGTGGATGGCCGCGTGAAGCATTTCTTCAGCATCTATAAGAAGATGGTCAATCAGGATAAAACCATTGATCAGATTTATGACCTGTTTGCTGTACGCATCATTGTAGATACTGTGAAGGACTGTTATGCAGCTCTTGGTGTTATCCATGAGATGTATAAGCCGATCCCCGGCAGATTTAAAGATTATATCGCAATGCCGAAGGCCAATATGTATCAGTCTCTGCATACAACGCTTATTGGTCCTAACGGACAGCCTTTCGAAATCCAGATCCGTACATTTGAAATGCATAAAACCGCAGAATACGGTATTGCAGCTCATTGGAAATATAAGGAAACTTCCGATGGTAAGAAACCTGGAAAGAGTGAGGAAGAGAAGCTGAACTGGCTGCGCCAGATCCTGGAGTGGCAGCGTGACATGTCCGATAACCGGGAGTTCATGAGCCTTCTGAAAAATGATCTGGATCTTTTTGCAGACAGTGTTTACTGTTTCACTCCCCAGGGAGATGTAAAAACACTCCCAAATGGTTCTACGCCTATTGATTTTGCATACAGCGTGCACAGTGCAGTAGGAAACAAGATGGTAGGTGCCAGGGTCAATGGCAAACTTGTTCCTATTGAATATAAGATCAAAAACGGTGATCGTATTGAGATCATAACATCCCAGAATTCTCAGGGCCCCAGCCGTGACTGGCTGAAGATCGTAAAGAGCACACAGGCTAAGAATAAGATCAACCAGTGGTTTAAGAAAGAACTGAAGGAAGATAATATCCTGAAGGGTAAGGACATGCTGAATCAGTATGCCAAGACCAAGGGCTTTAAACCAGGCATATATACCAAGCCACAGTATATGGAATCGGTAATGCATAAATATGGTTTCCGAGACTGGGATTCTGTATTGGCAGCGATCGGACATGGCGGCCTGAAAGAAGGTCAGGTGTTTAACAAGCTGGTAGAAGCCTATGAGAGGGAGCATAAGAAGAATCTTACAGATGAACAGGTCCTGGAGGCAGCTTCCGAATCACAGGAGAAGCTTCACATTGCCAAGAGTAAGAGTGGCATTGTAGTAAAAGGCATTCATGATGTGGCAGTTCGTTTTTCCAAATGCTGTAGTCCGATCCCGGGAGATGAGATCGTAGGCTTTGTAACAAGAGGAAGAGGGATCACCATTCATCGTACAGACTGTGTGAATGTGCTCAACATGCCTGAGATTGACCGGAAACGTCTCATTGAAGCAGAGTGGCAGATGCCGGACAGAGCGGATTCCGAGAAATACGAAGCGGAGATCCAGGTTTATGCAAATAACCGTACCGGACTTCTGGTGGATATTTCCAAGATCTTTACAGAGAGGAAGATCGATCTTCGTTCCATTAACAGCCGTACCAACAAGCAGGAACGCGCCACGATTTCCATGTCCTTTAATGTATGCAGCAAACAGGAACTGAATTCTCTGATCGAAAAGATCCGTCAGGTTGAAAGTGTTCTTGATGTAGAGCGAACAACGGGCTGACCCGATAAACGGAGGAATTTTTATGAGTAAACTTGAAATGCAGCAGTGTGTGCTGGGCCAGGTGTTTACCAACTGCTATTTTCTGAAAAATAAAGAGACCGGAGAACTGCTGATCGTAGACCCGGGAGACTATGCAGAAAAAGTTTTTCAGAAAGTATCTCTTATGCAGGGAAAACCGGTGGGGATTCTTCTGACACATGGTCATTTTGATCACATCATGGCTGTAAAGGAAGTGAAGGAAAAATATCAGATCCCGGTTTATGCATGCAGGCAGGAAGAAGCAATGCTGGCAGAGCCCACGATAAATATGACTGCTGTTTATGGAAGTGCCTGTTCAATTAAGCCGGATGTTCTTCTGGATGACGGGCAGATTTTCGAAGCGGCAGGATTTTCCATCCAGATGTTCCACACACCGGGACATACCAAAGGAAGCTGCTGCTATTATATCAAAGACGAAGGTGTGCTTTTCAGCGGAGATACATTGTTTTGCGGCTCTGTGGGAAGAACCGATTTTCCTGGCGGAAGTTCTGCTGAGATCGTAAGAAGCCTTCATAAGCTTGTGGATACTTTGCCGGAGGATACAGAGGTATTTCCGGGGCATGACGCATCCACAACCATTGGTTATGAAAAGAGGTATAATCCATTTGTATAAGATTGGCATTTTGTTTCAGAACAGAGATTTTGAGCATGATGTGTATGAACTGATCAAAGCGTTTTATCCCGGAAATGAGATCGTTTCTCTTTATGAAGAGGATGATGCGGATTATGATATCCGCTTCCGGATCTTACGTGATGAAGAAGGTTATACCATCAGTTACAACAACGGAATAGAGAAAAAAACAGCTCATGGGGCTGTGATAGAAGGGCAATCCAGTGGAGAAGCTTCGGATGCCCTTATTTCTTGCAATGATGCCCATGATATCCGCAGAAAAAATAAAGACGCGATCAAATACGCCCTGTATCAGATGCTTTCCAAAGCTACAGGAAAGACACTTCCCTGGGGAAATCTTACAGGCATCCGTCCTGTGAAAATGGCTATGGGAATGCTGGAGTCCGGAATGAAAAATACGGAGATCGCCAGATATATGAGAGATCAGTATCTGGTAAGTCCGGAGAAAACAGCTCTTGCAGTTACCATCGCAAATCGTGAGCGGGATATCCTGAAAAACATTGATTATGAAAACGGCTACAGCCTTTATGTTGGCATTCCTTTCTGTCCGAGTATCTGTCTGTACTGTTCATTCAGTTCCTATCCGCTGGAGAGATGGCGTAAATATGTGGAGGCGTATCTGGATGCGCTGGTAAAGGAAATCCGGGCTGTTTCCGGGATGATGAAAAACCGGAAGCTGGATACGGTCTATATCGGTGGGGGAACACCTACCACACTGGAGCCGGATCAGCTTCGGAGACTTCTTGGCGCGATCACGGAATATTTTCCCTGTGAGGAGCTGGAAGAATTTACGGTTGAGGCAGGAAGACCGGACAGTATAACCTTGGAAAAGCTTCAGGCGATCCGGGAGTTTCCGGTTACCAGGATTTCTGTAAATCCACAGACCATGAATCAGGAAACCCTGGATATCATTGGCAGACGTCATACAGTAGAACAGACAAAGAATGCGTTTCATCTGGCAAGAAAAGCCGGATTCGACAATATCAATATGGATCTGATCGTGGGTCTTCCCGGCGAAGATATCACAAAAGTGCAGCATACACTGGACGAGGTAAAAGCTCTCGGGCCGGACAGCCTGACCGTACATTCTCTTGCTGTGAAGCGTGCGGCAAGACTGAATATTTTCCGTGATAAATACCAGGAGATGACCTTTGAAAACAATCAGGAGATCATGGATCTGACTATGAAAACGGCCTACGAGATGGGAATGGGTCCTTATTATCTGTACAGACAGAAGAATATGAAGGGGAATTTTGAGAACGTCGGGTATTCTGAGGTTGACAAAGCAGGGATTTACAATATACTGATTATGGAGGAAAAGCAGCCGATCATCGCACTGGGTGCAGGTGGTTCCTCCAAGCTTGTGTTTGATCACGGACAGCGCATTGAGCGTGTGGAGAATGTGAAGGATGTTGTCAATTATATCACACGTATCGATGAAATGATCGAGAGAAAACGCGAGGGCATTGCAAAATGGCTGTAGACGGAAAGGAGAGACGGATCCTTGAAAAGCGTACAGAAGATAAGTGAAACTACGCAGGACCGGATCCTGGAAATGGATCTTTCCGCAGAGCTGAAGCATGGGGTTGTTGTCAGTAACCTTGCCTATGATGTGGCAAAGGAGCTTGGTCTTGGTGAGAAAGAATGTTATCAGCTGGCTATTGCCGGAATGCTCCATGATATAGGCAAGCTGAAACTGGAAGGATACATTAATGGCCAAGAGCAGAATCCGATGGTCATTGAAGAACTGAAATATGTTCGCATGCACTCCACATTAGGTTACGAGATCCTGAAAGACCAGGGATATTCCGATTATGTTCTGGAAAGTATTCTTTATCATCATGAGAATTTTGACGGCAGCGGTTATCCCAGCAACAGAAGCGGAAAGGATATCCCTATGGGTGCAAGGATCCTGAGAGTATGTGATGTATATGCGGCTTTGAGTATGGACAGACCATATCGGAAAGCTCTGGAAAATGATGAAGTTTTAAGACTGATGATCGATGAGATTAAAAACTTTGACATGCAGGTGTTTCTTGCATTTCAGAGGGTGATTCATAAAGGAGGAAACTATGGCATTAAAAAAGAAACCGGTTACAGGAATGAAGGACATTTTACCGAAGGAAATGGCAATCCGTAACTATGTGATGAATATGATCAGAGAGACGTACGGAACCTTTGGTTTTTCCGCAATTGAAACTCCCTGTGTAGAACATATTGAGAATCTCTGTAGCAAGCAGGGCGGTGAAAATGAAAAGCTGATCTTCAAGATCATGAAGAGAGGCGAGAAACTGAAACTGGATACTGCAAAAACAGAGAATGATCTGACAGATTCCGGACTTCGCTATGACCTGACCGTACCGCTTTCCAGATATTATTCCAATAATGCAAACGAGCTTCCGGCTCCGTTTAAGGCACTTCAGATGGGAAATGTATGGAGAGCTGACCGTCCGCAGAGAGGTCGTTTCCGTCAGTTTATGCAGTGTGATATCGATATCCTGGGTGAGCCGACCTATCTTGCTGAGATCGAGCTTGTACTTGCAACTACAACACTTCTTGGAAAACTGGATTTCCATAACTTTACGATCCGTATCAATGACAGAAGGATCCTGAAGGCAATGGCTCAGTACAGTGGATTCCCGGCAGAGAGCTTTGATACTGTCTTTATTATTCTTGACAAGATGGATAAGATCGGCATCGAGGGAGTTGCAGAGGAGCTTGAGAAAGAGGGCTTTGCGAAAGAGAGCATTGACACTTATCTTGGACTTTTCCGTGAGATCACCAACGATGTTGAGGGTGTCCGTTATATTAAAGAAAAACTTTCTGATGTTCTGGAAGCAGGTATTGCAGAGGATCTTGAAACGATCATCAACACTGTAGAATCTGTAAAAACAGCAGACTTCAAAATGTCCTTTGACCCTACACTGGTACGTGGAATGTCCTATTACACAGGTCCGATCTTTGAGATTTCCATGGATGAGTTCGGCGGAAGCGTCGGTGGAGGCGGACGTTACGATGAGATGATCGGTAAATTTACAGGAAATAATACCTGTGCTTGTGGTTTCTCCATTGGATTTGAGAGAATCGTTATGCTGCTTCTTGAGAGAGGCTATGAGATTCCAACCAAGAATGGCAAGAAAGCATATCTGATCGAGAAGAACATGCCGGCAGACAAGCTTCTGAACATCCTGAAACAGGCAACTGAGGAAAGAAGTGCAGGTACACAGATCAATATCTCTATTATGAAAAAGAACAAAAAATTCCAGAAAGACCAGCTGGCAGCAGATGGTTATACAGAGTATGTAGAATTTTTCAACAGAGACTGAAACTGCCCGTCTGAAAACGGAGATAGCAGAGTAAATTAAAATGACTATGAAAAAAATAGTCAGAGGAGGATAAAGAGATGGCTGAAAGCATGCAGGGACTGCACAGAACTTGCCGATGTGCAGAAGTGACCACAGAGATGGTCGGAAAAGAAGTAACATTAATGGGATGGGTGGCAAAAGCCAGAAATAAAGGAGGTCTTGTATTTGTGGATCTTCGTGACCGTTCCGGGATCATGCAGCTGATTTTTGAGAATGGCAGCATTGACGAAGAAGGCTTTACAAAAGCAGGTAAACTGCGTAGTGAGTTTGTTATTGCTGTAACCGGTACCGTAGAGAAACGTGGAGGAGCAGTAAACGAGAATCTTGCAACTGGCGAGATCGAGCTTCGTGTAAAATCCCTCCGTGTTCTTGCTGAGGCAGATGTTCCTCCATTCCCGATCGAGGAGAATAGCAAGACAAAAGATGAGATCCGACTTAAATATCGTTATCTTGATTTAAGAAGACCGGATCTTCAGAGAAATATCATGATGAAGAGCAAGGTTGCCCAGCTTACAAGACAGTTCTTTACAGAAGAGGGATTTCTTGAGATTGAGACACCGATGCTTGGAAAGAGTACTCCTGAGGGAGCCAGAGACTATCTGGTACCATCACGTGTTCATCCGGGAAGCTTCTATGGCCTTCCACAGTCTCCGCAGCTGTACAAGCAGCTTCTGATGTGCTCTGGATTTGATCGTTATATCCAGATCGCAAGATGCTTCCGTGATGAGGATCTTCGTGCTGACCGTCAGCCGGAGTTCACACAGATCGATATGGAGCTTTCCTTTGTTGATGTAGACGATGTTATCGATGTTAACGAGAGATATCTTGCATTCCTGTTCAAAAAAGTTCTGGATATCGATGTAAAACTCCCGATCCAGAGAATTACCTGGCAGGAAGCTATGGATCGTTTTGGTTCCGACAAGCCGGATATGCGTTTCGGTATGGAACTTCATGATGTCAGTGATATCGTAAAAGACTGCGGATTTGGTGTGTTCACAGGTGCGCTTGAGAACGGCGGAAGTGTTCGTGGTATCAATGCAGAAGGTCAGGGCGCAATGCCGAGAAAGAAGATCGATAAGCTTGTTGAGTTCGTAAAAGGTTATGGTGCAAAAGGTCTTGCATATATTGCCATTGCAGAGGACGGAACCAGAAAGTCTTCTTTCGCCAAGTTTATGACAGATGAAGAGATGGATGCTCTTGTAAAAGCTATGGACGGCAAGCCAGGAGATCTTCTTCTTTTTGCAGCAGATAAGACAAAATTGGTATACGATGTACTGGGAGCACTCCGTCTTGAGCTTGCAAAACAGATGGATCTTTTAGATAAAAATGAGTATCGTTTCGTATGGGTAACAGAGTTCCCGCTTCTTGAGTGGAGCGAGGAGGAGAACCGTTTTACAGCAATGCACCATCCGTTCACCATGCTTATGGAGGAGGATCTTCCGCTTCTTGATACAGATCCGGGAAAGGTTCGTGCAAAAGCATACGACATCGTTCTTAACGGAAATGAGATCGGCGGCGGCAGCGTGCGTATCCATCAGGATGATATTCAGGAAAGAATGTTTGAGGCACTTGGCTTCACAAAAGAAGCTGCACATGAGCAGTTCGGATTCCTTCTGGATGCCTTCAAATATGGAGTTCCGCCACACGCAGGACTTGCATATGGCCTTGACAGACTTGTTATGCTTATGGCAAAGGCAGATACGATCCGTGATGTTATTGCATTCCCGAAGGTTAAGGATGCCTCCTGTCTGATGACTCAGTCTCCTAGCCAGGTAAGTGAGGCACAGCTTCATGAGCTGGGACTTGACCTTGAGCCGCAGAAAGAAGAGGAAGAATAAAAGATCATGCAGCCGACAATCTATACATTTCTGATCGTTTGTCCACTTGTATTTCTTGCCGGATTTGTAGATGCTGTAGCAGGCGGGGGAGGACTGATCTCCCTGCCTGCTTATCTTTTGGCCGGAGTTCCTGTACATAATGCTGTTGCCACCAACAAGCTGTCATCAGCAACAGGAACATTGATCTCAACTGTCCGTCTGTGCAAAAATAAATTTGTGGACTGGATCCTGGTGCTTCCATGTATTCCAATGGCACTCCTGGGATCTTCCATAGGAGCTCACCTTGCTCTTATAGCCAGTGATAAGCTCCTGCGTTATATGCTGATCCCTGTTCTTCCGGTGGTTGCTTTTTATGTGCTGCGCAAGAAAAATATGGATGAGAAGGGTGGCGAGATCGCCAGAAAAAAACAGATCCTGCTCTGTGCCGTATGCTCTCTTGCTGTAGGATGCTACGATGGATTTTATGGACCAGGAACAGGAACTTTTCTCCTGCTTTTGTTTACAGGATTGGGAAAAATGAGTGTGGCAAAAGCATCCGGTACCATGAAGGTTACCAACCTCTCTTCTAATGTAGCGGCTCTTGTTGTATTTCTGCTCAGCGGAAAGATTGTGATCATGCTTGGAATTGCAGCGTCAGTGTTCTCGATCGCAGGACATTATACCGGTGCAGGTATGGTTATGAAAAACGGAAGCCGGATCATACGGCCTATTATTCTTATAGTCCTTGCATTGCTTTTTATAAAGATCATATCCGGAATATAAAAAAGAAGAATATAAAAAACCCGTGAAGATCACGCTTTCCTGTCAGAGAAAGCAGATATTCACGGGTTTTCTAGCTTTTATTCTTTATTCGTTATCTTCGGTAGAATCTTCAGGAACCGGTGAAGCGGTAAGAGTTCCGAAGATGGCATTGCCCAGTTCGGTACCTGCATTCTCAAGCTTCCAGGATGCACCATCGTTTGTGAGATGGAAGGTAGCAGTGGCAGTTATGGTTGCCTGATTATTCCTGATACTGTCCAGAAGCAGTTCATGTGATTTGTTGTAACGCTTCTGGGAACCGTCGATTACTGCATCAGCAGAAGCCAGATAAGTATTCAATTCTTTTTCGTACTGTGTAAGAATGGAATTACTGTCAAATGTGGTAAGCTCTGCGTCCACCTCAGCAAGATATCCGGAAACAGAGGTGCTTGATATTTTGTAGTTAAAACAGGAGTGAAACTGTTCCATAAGGGCAGAGGCAATGGCGTTTTTTGCCGAATCTGAAGTGTTCAGAATGGAATCCAGCCCTAAATAATTAGCCATCTGCTTTACATCCATTTCCTGAAGCGTTTTCAGATAGACGGTAAGCGTTTCGGCAGGCGGCACAAGATCAGGATCGGACAGATAGGTGATAAGGCCACCGACCAGATCATTTTCGAGAGAGGAACTGTGCGTAATCTCCCAGTCAGGTTCTGAAGAAGATCCAAGATTGTTTAGTTGGATGGAAGTATTGCGTTCTGCAGAACTGTACGTGTTATTCTTGAGAAGCTTGTACAGGAGCAGATAACGCTGCTCCAGGGAATTTCCGTTATCATTTTCTTTACCGGAGGCGGTTTCCAGTATTTCTTCCTGAAGGCTTGCAGAAACAAAATCACTGGCAAGAGCCTCAGCATCCAGAGTAGTAAGCTTAAGCTGCGCAGAAGCATTTTTTTCGTCGCTATCAACGGATATACCTAGGATTTTGTAATCGAAATTCTGAAAGAAGAGAGAAAATACTTCTTTTATGTCAGCAGAAAGCTTTGTGCTGTCATCAGAATCCGGAAACAGTTCCTGATAGGATATGTACTGCATGGTTGTTTCAGAGTCCAGATTTTTAAGAAGATCCAGATCTTTTTTGATCGCCTTCTCCGCATGAGCTTTGGCCGACTGGGAGCAGCTACATAAAAAAACTGAGAGAAGAATGATCATCAAGAAAGCCAGCAGATGTTTCACTGTCTTCATATTGTTCTTTCCTTTCAAAAAAGTTATATTATAACATTCTAGCAGATAAAGCACTGAAAGTCAAAATATCGCAAAAAAGGAGAAATTAAGAAAAATGCAATATAATTACAAATATGTTACACAGGTTGAAATCGGATTATTATGGTGCTATAATAAAACCCGTTTTTGCGGAACTTTTTTATCCGCTTGATTCAAAGCAGAGCTTATAACGAATGAAATATAGGAGGGGACAGGATGTCAAAGAAAACAGCAGTAGTGCTTAGTTGTGTGATATTTGTGCTTCTGATAGTGTTGATGATCTGTGAAGTAATGAATCCTGCAGGCGGACCAGCACTTTTAAGGAAGATTTTCTGATAAGAAGATACATCCTGCTGAACATAAAGTATTAAAAAACTGGAGTGAGATTTATGTCCCAATACAGAAAAAAACAGGACAAAAAAAGATTGTACAAAGGTATAGCGATCGCAGCGGTGGTTCTCGCAGCAGGAACTGTTTTTGTCAATATTATACTGGGAATGGCAGATCATCATACTGTAGATCAGAACAGCAGTATTGAAGCAGAGGAAACAGTTACATATAAAGATCAGATATATGTTCCGAAGGGAAATCTGGAAACATATCTGATTGCCGGAGTTGATGATCCTGGCAAAGTACAGGAAGTAACCGAATATGACGGTACCGGCCAGTGTGATGTTCTGGTTGTTATTGTGAGAGACAGAAGTACAGACACGTGCAAGCTTCTTTCTGTTGACCGGAATACTGTCACACCTGTCAGAAGCCTTGCCGATGACGGAACCTATTTGGCAACAACAGATATCCAGCTGTCCCTTGCGCATTCCATGGGGCTTGATCAGAATATAAGGGCTGAAAACACGGTGGATGCAGTGTCCACTCTTCTGAAGGGACAGAAGATCGATGGCTATGCAATGATCAACATGAGTGCGATCCAGGTAGTGAATGATATGGTCGGAGGTGTGACTGTTACCATCGAGGATGATTTTTCGGAGAGAGATCCTTCTCTAAAAAAAGGTGAAACAGTTAAGCTGATGGGAGCGCATGCTGAAAATTATGTCAGAGGCAGAATGGATGTTGCGGATGGTACTAACCAGAACCGCATGCAGCGTCAGAATGATTATGAAGAGGCATTTAAACCTGCTTTCAGATCCAAATGTGATTCAGACAGTAAATTTCCATTGCAGGTATATCATGCACTTGAGGACTATATGACTACCAATATCGGCGCAAAGAAGTTCTGCCGTCTGGCACTTCTTCTGTCAGATAACAAAAAAGATGACAGAGTTTCCATAAGTGGAACTTACGGTTCGGACGAGGAAGGCTGGCAGACGTTTACGCCTGATGAGGACAGTCTGCAGCAGGCTGTTCTGGAGCTGTTTTATAAAAAAAAGGATTAAAAGAAAAATCCAGGTGCAGGCCACCTGCGGAAATATAAAACAAGGAGAAAAGCTATGAATCAGAAAGATATGAATGACGAGATGGAAATAGATCTTTTGGATCTTGCGTATATGCTTATGGATCACTGGCACCATTTGCTTCTCTGTCTTCTTGCCGGGGCACTGGCTTTGAATGCATTTGCATTCTTTTTCATTGAGCCAACCTATGAATCAACGGCAAAACTTTATGTGGTTTCAACATCTGATGATTCAGTTGTCAATCTGAATGATCTGAATCTGGGAACTTCGCTGACATCCGATTACGAAGAGCTGATGTTCAGTTACCCGGTGCTGAACCGCGTAATTGAAAAACTGAAACTCGATATGGATTACGAAGATCTTGCGAAGCTGTATACACTGAACAATCCGTCCGATACGCGTGTGCTCCAGATCACAGCAACAACAACAGATCCTCAGCTGTCTATGGACCTTGCAGAGACAATGGCAGAGGAAGCTGTTTCCTATCTGCCGGATACAATGAGTACCAAGGCTCCGAATATTGCACAGCATGCAAAACTACCTGAACACAAGGCCGCACCAAGCTATTTCAAGTTTACGGTGATAGGAGGACTTCTGGGGCTTCTCATCTGCGCAGGTATCCTGATCGTCAGATATCTGATGGATGATACGATCCATACGGCAGAAGAAATGGAAAAATATTTTGGCCTTGTGCCGCTGACTACGATTCCTGAAAGCAGTAAGGTGAAAAGCTATGACGGAGAGGAAGAGTATAGCAGCAGAAAAAGGAGAAAGAGAAATGAATAAACTGAAAGTAGTGTTTCCGGATCTTCCCTATGCAGTAGAAGAGGCAATGAACCGTCTCAGGATCAATGTTAAATTCTGTGGCAAAAACACAAAAAAGATCCTTCTTACAAGCTGCATGCCAAATGAAGGTAAAAGTACTGTTTCCTCATATCTCTGGAAGATGCTTGCAGAAGCAGGTTTTTCTACTGTTATGGTGGATGTGGATCTGCGTAAATCTGTTCAGATGCAGAGAATGCAGGTGGAAAATGCGTCAGAAACAAAGGGCTTGAACCATTATCTCTCCGGCATGGCAGAATATGAAGATGTAGTCTATAAAACAAATATTGAAAATGCATACATAGTTCCGTGTACACAGCTTCTTGAGAATCCGTCCCCTCTTCTTGAGGATGCCAGATTCAGAGAACTGCTTGACAGACTTGCCGGAGAATATCGTTTTGTGATCGTAGATACACCTCCCCTTGGAAGTGTGTCAGACGGAGCACTGATCGCTTCCCTGTGTGATGGCGCGATATTGGTGGTCAGAGCCGGTCAAACACCGAAGGCAATGATAAAACAGTCTTTATATGAGATCGAACAGTCCGGATGTAAGCTTCTTGGCACAGTGCTGAACCGCGCGGAAGTTTCTACCAGAGGCTATGGTAAATATGGAAAATACGGAAACTATGGATATGGATACGGTTATGAGCCGGATACGAAACATAAGAAGCACTCAGAGAAATGATCGTTATCTTTTTATATCGTTATAAAGGATCAGACGTGGCGGGATCGTTTATAAATAAATCAAAAACACCAGGCGTATACCTGTGATAATTTAAGGGAGAGGTGAATCAAAATGAAGTCTATCAAAAAACTTGCAGTTATTATGCTTTCAGCTATGGTTCTGTTCGGAACAATGACCGTTCCGACAATGGCAGCTGCAAAATCACCAACAAAGCAGACTTTCAACACTGTGTCACTGAAAAAGAAAACTACAACTTACAATGGAAAAACCCAGCATCCGGTATTAACTGTAAAAGCTGGTAAAAAAACTCTGAAAAATGGTAAAGATTATGTTATAACATACAAGTATGGACAGAGTATGAAAACCGCCGGTAAAAAAATAGTTTATATCAACGGTATCGGCCGTTATGCAGGTTTCTATAAAACTGTAGCATATACGATCAACCCTGCTGTTCAGAAAAATGTAAAAGTTTCCAGGAGCAGTGTTGCAGTTAAAAGAGGAAAAGCTACAACCATCAAGCTTACAAAGGCAAAAGCTGCAAAAGCAACATGGACTTCCAGCAACTCCAAAGCTGTAAAAGTAAGTAAAACAGGTAAGATCATAGTAGCAAAAAATGCTAAAAAAGGCAAATATACTGTAAAAGTTACTGTTAAGCTGGCTAATCACAAGACTGTAACAAGGACAGTTAAAGTAACAGTTAAATAATCATTATTACATAAAAAAATCTCCTGGCCACGAAGGGGATTTTTTTTTATGAAAAATCTGTGAAATCTGCATCGTTTTCTTCAGGGACTTTTCTTTTTAGAGTGAATCTGCTATGATGTTTGAAGCAACAGATAGTTTCAGTACGATGCTGAGAAAAGGGGACAGATATGAAAAAACGTATTTTGATCGCACTTGGGGTCCTTGTACTTGCAGCCGGTATCGGAGCCGGTGGATGGTATTATTATACACATCATGCAGGGTCCGCAGGAGGCAGCGATATTGTATATGTAACAAAGATAAGCAAGCTTTCGGAAATGGATTCCGGAGTGGAAAACCGATATGCAGGTGTTGTGGAACCGCAGGAAACGGTTCAGGTAAAGATCGAAAGCGGCCGAAAGGTAAAAGAAGTTCAGGTAAAGACCGGTCAGGAAGTCAAGAAAGGGCAGCTTCTTTTTCAGTATGATCTTGGAAGTATCCAGCAAAGTCTTCAGGAAGCACAGCTGGCCTTGGACCGCCTGAAAAACGAACAGTTAAGTATATCTGATCAGATCACTACACTGGAAGCTGAGAAAAAGAAAGCTACAGCAGATAATCAGCTTTCCTATACAATAGAGATCGAAACACAGAAAATGAATCTCAAGAAGAATGAATATGATCAGAAAAGCAAACAGGCAGAGATCGATAAGCTTTCCCAGGCAACGCAGAATACCGAGGTGCGCAGTGAGATCGATGGAGTGATCCAGAAGATCGATACCTCCAAGATGGGCGGTGATGATTCTGAGGGCGTGGAGGATACGCTGACAGAAGGCACGACGGATTCCACAGATTCCAGTTCCGGAAACAGCTCCGGCAATGCATTTATCACGATCCTGAGTACAGGTGCTTATCGTGTAAAGGGAACGGTAAATGAAATAAACCGTGATTCGATCATAGAGGGAACTCCTGTGATCATTCGTTCCAGGGTGGATTCTTCAAAAACCTGGAAGGGCACCATGGGCTCTGTTGACATGGATAATTCTACCAGCAACAGCAGTTCGGATATGGCAATGTTCGGAATGTCCAGTGCCAGTGATGATCAGACATCATCCAGTACCTATCCGTTTTATGTGAATCTGGATTCATCTGAGGGTCTGATGCTGGGGCAGCATGTGTATATTGAACCGGACGAAGGACAGGATGAGAAGAAGTCCGGTATCTGGCTGAACGATTATTTTATCGTGGATGCGGATACAGACAGCCCATATGTCTGGATCGCAAACGGTCAGAACAAGCTGGAGAAGAGAGATGTCATATTAGGACAGTATGATGAAGATCTTGGGGAATATGAGATCGCAGACGGACTTTCTGAAAAAGATAAGATCGCATTTCCGACAGATGAGCTGAAAGAAGGTATGTCTGTCACAGAAGGTACTGCAGATCAGACTACAGCGGCGATGTGGGATGATTCCGAGGATGATGAAAGTATTGATGATTCTGCGTACACGGAAAGTGATGGCTCAGAGCCTGAAATGATCGAAGATGGAGCTGTAGACAGTGATATGATGGATGCGACAGACGATATTTCTTCGGGAGATGACCTTGTTCCGATGGAAGGAGCGCCGACAGAATGATTTTGGATTTAAAAGGAATATATAAGGATTATCAACAGGGGAAAATGACGGTACCTGTATTGAAAGATGTAGATTTTTCCATGGAGGAGGGAGAATATGTGGCGATCATGGGACCTTCCGGTTCCGGAAAGACTACACTGATGAATATTATCGGATGTCTGGATAAACCTACCAAGGGAACTTTTCTCCTGAATGGAGAAGATATTGCCAAATGTACAGAAAATGAGATGTCAGATATCCGTCTGAAAACGATCGGATTTGTATTTCAGAGCTTTCATCTCCTTCCAAGGCAGAGTGCGCTGACAAATGTGGAACTGCCGCTGAATTATGCAAGGGTTCCCAAAAAGGAGCGCCGGGAACGTGCACGAAAAGCTCTGGAGCGTGTAGGCCTTGCCGACAGGGTGGATTTTAAGCCCAACCAGCTTTCCGGAGGACAGATGCAGAGAGTGGCTATTGCAAGAGCGATCGTAAACAATCCCAAGCTTTTGCTGGCAGATGAGCCTACCGGGGCACTGGATACGAAATCGGGAGCACAGGTTATGGAACTGTTTCAGAAGCTGAACGATGAGGGAGTTTCTGTGCTGATGATCACACATGACCCGGAGATCGCGGCACATGCCAAACGGGTTGTTATGATCCGTGACGGTGAGCTGCAGGAAAAGAGGTGATAGAATGAAAGTGGTGAAGAGAGTGATCGTTGGTGTACTGGTTGCGGCATTGGCAGCCGGAGGAATCTACACAGGGCTTATGCATGTGAAAGAATCCAAGGTAACAGAGGTGCCGGTAACCAGCGTCAGCAATCTTCAGACGGACTGGTATTCGGAGACAACACTGGATGGAACCATCACCACGAATGTTTCTCAGAATGTAAATATGGACAAAGATATGATCATCGAGAAAATATATGTATCCCAGGGTGATGATGTAAAAAAAGGCGATAATCTGATCTCCTTTGATATGACACTTGTAGAGATGGAGCTGAATATTGCAAAGCTGAAACAGCAGAAGCAGGAGCAGGATCTGACCAAAGCACAGAACCGTCTGACAAGTCTTCAGAATGGAGGTCCCATCGAAGACAGTACAGACAGTACTGATGATACGGACTTGAATCTTACAGGTGATGATACAGGAGGTGACGGAGAAATGACAAATACCGATACACCTTCCGGAAGTGACGGAGACGAGGATATGCAGTCAACTACCGGTTCCGCGGCTACTGCAGATGGCAGCTATCTTGCAGCGGCTTCCTCCAGGCCATTACTTCTCAGTGCCTTTACAGATACAGAAGGAGATCTTGAAGATTCTGCAGAGAAAGTTACCGAAGAAATGCCGTCCGGAGAAACGACGGACAGTGAAACAGAGCAGATGACCGGAGATGACACAGCGGATATGGAAGAGGATACAACTGCATCCGATGAGGATCTGATCATGGATCCGACCTACCAGGATCCTACTGCCAATGATATTACAGACGGAGAGACTACGGACTGGGGTTCCGGAGAAGATGACACCCCAACGGTATCTCCGACACCGACTCCCACACTGGGACCCAATGAGCTTCCTGATCCCAATATAACAGAACCGGAAATTCCGGGGATCACAGATGGTGAACCGGAATTTTATCAGAAGCTGGATTATACTTCTCAGCCGTTTACAGGAACTGGTACGGAAGAAGATCCCTATGTTTTTCTTGTAAGCAGTGCCAAAGGCAAAGTTACGGTGATGGGATCTTTCTTTAACAGAATGGCGGGATACAGTGAGGATGGAACCAAAGTGGTCCAGAAAGGCGGCAGCTGGTTCCAGCTGGAGTTTCATGAGAATGATACCATTGCTGATTTTCAGGACAGAACACTTTCCTGTACAGGATATTATCTGATCGATGGAAGTCTTCTTGAAAATCCGGTATATATGTATGCGGAAACAGAATTTACACTGGACGAGGCTTCCAAATATGACAAAAATGATGATGAGATACCGGATGACAGCGGTGATGGAGATGACGGTACTGATGGCACAACCATGTCAAGAGAGGATGCGATCAAGATCCAGAAAAACAAGATCGCAAGTTTGAAACTGGATATTGAGGAAAATAATCTGAAAATCACTAAGCTGGAGAACAAAATAAAAAACAAGCTGATAACAAGCAAACTGGATGGAACGGTTGCTTACATCGGAGATGAAGTCACAGGTTCTTATAATGGAGATGCTTTTCTGAAAGTAAAAAGCAAAGATGGTTTTTATGTTACCGGAACGGTCAGCGAACTGATGCTGGATCAGATGAAGGAGGGAACACTTCTTCAGTGTACCAGTTATAATTCCGGCAGCTTTGAGGCGAAGGTACTGAATGTATCCGATTACCCGGTGGATTCTTCAAATGCTTATTATGGTGGAGATTCTAATCCCAATGTATCGTATTACACCTTTAATGCAGAGATCACAGATCGTTCATTGCAGTTTACCGACCAGGATTATGTGACGGTATCTCTGAAGTCAAATAAACTTGCCGAAGGCAGTATGGTTGTGATGAAGGCATTTATCCGTACGGAAAATGGAACCAGCTATGTATACAAAGACGTGAAGGGAACACTGAAAAAGCAGCAGATCACAGTGGGAAGCATTGTGAACAGCGGATATTATGCAGTTGTAACTTCAGGTCTGAAATCCGATGATCTTCTTGCTTTCCCATATGGTGATGCCGTGAAGGAGGGAGCCAAGACAAAAGAAGTAACTTTGGATGATATGTACAATGAATAAATAACAGGAAGGAGAAATTTCATGTTTGAAAATATACGCCTGGCTTTTCAGGGAATATGGTCACATAAGATGAGATCCTTTCTGACCATGCTGGGTATTATTATTGGTATTGCATCTATTATTGCAATTGTATCTACGATCAAAGGTACCAGTGAGCAGATCAAGGAAGATCTGATCGGGTCCGGAAACAATACCGTACAGGTTATGCTCTATGACGGAGACAGTACATACGATATGGATTATGGTTCTTACGGAAGCTCGGCCACACCGCCGGTTATTTCTGATTCCCAGAAAACGGCGATCGGAGACTTGGATCATGTGATCAGTTCTACATTTTATTACAGCAGCCAGTCTGCCAGTGTTTATTATAAAAACACAAGCTTTCAGGGCGGAACCGTGTACGGGATCGACAGCAATTATCTGAAAACGATGGGATACCTGGTCCAGTCCGGGCGGGGATTTGTACAAAAAGATTATGACAGCTACCGAAAGGTTGCTCTTGTGGATTCCAATGCTGCACAGAATATTTTCGGAAGTGAGAGCCCTGTAGGGAAAACCATTGAGGTGGGATCAGAACCGTATATCATTGTAGGTGTGATCACTCAGAGTGAGGACAGCATGCCGAAGATCAATACGATTTCTGAGTACGAGGAATATTCGCAGACGATCATGGGAAGCGTGATGATCCCAGATACTACCTGGCCTGTTGCATTTAAATTTGATCAGCCGCAAAATGTGACAGTCCGTGCAGACAGCACAGATAATATGAGTTCTGTAGGAAAAGCAGCAGAGGATATTCTGAATACAGGGATCCAGAATGAAAAAAACAAATCGAACTTTAAATATAAAGCGGAAGACATTATGGAGAAGGTCAAGAATCTCCAGAAGCTCAGCGAAAGTACCAATCAGCAGCTGATTTGGATCGCAAGTATCTCCCTGCTTGTTGGTGGTATCGGTGTTATGAATATCATGCTTGTATCTGTCACAGAACGTACCAGCGAGATCGGACTGAAAAAAGCTATCGGAGCAAGAAAAAAAGTGATCCTGGGACAGTTTCTGACGGAAGCTTCGGTGCTGACCAGTATCGGAGGAATCATTGGTGTGGTCCTTGGGATCATCCTGTCAAAAATGGTGTCTCAGGTGTCAGGAGCACCAACAGCCATCAGCGTTCCGGCAATTATCGGTTCTGTGGTATTTTCCATGCTGATCGGTCTGATCTTCGGACTTCTCCCATCTGTAAAGGCAGCTAATCTTAATCCGATCGATGCCCTTCGCAGTGAATAAAAAGATATACATACATATAGCATCTGCAATTGCCGGAAGGATTCCGGCGGCAGATGCTTATTTTTATATCTGAAAGTATTGTTCAGGTTTTATGAAGCTCTGCGGTCTTTATTTTGTCACTTTTGCTGTATATATGACAAAAAAAGAAAGTATAAATAGAGTTTTTACAGGTTTTTTAGAGATCATAAAAAAATCGTGGCAGAATCTTTGGATAGTGTGATATAATACATCATAAGTGGGCAAATATAAAAACAGAAGGAGATAATTTCATGAAGGTTTTGGAAGGTAAATCTGTATTTTCCGGTATTGCGATCGGTAAGATCTCAATCCTCCAGAAAGTTGACGCCAGTGTTAAACGTGTTCACGTGGAGGATCCGGAAGAAGAGGTAAAGCGTGTGGAGGCAGCCAGAGAGCAGGCTGTGGCACAGCTTCAGAAGCTTTATGACAAGGCTCTTCAGGAAGTTGGAGAGTCCGGAGCGGCAATCTTTGAGGTTCATCAGATGATGCTGGATGATGATGACTATCTGGATTCCATCCACAACATTATCCGTACAGAGTCTGTAAATGCAGAATATGCGGTTGCAACAACTGGTGATAACTTCTCATCAATGTTCGCACAGATGGACGATGATTATATGAAAGCAAGAGCAGCTGATGTAAAGGATATCTCAGACCGTCTGGTACGTGTGCTTTCCGGCCATGGAGATGGAGAGCTTGAAGCATCCGAGCCGGTGATCGTAGTTGCAGAGGATCTTGCACCAAGTGAGACTGTACAGATGGATAAGAGCAAGGTTCTTGCTTTTGTCACAAGAAAAGGTTCTTCTAACTCACATACTGCGATTCTTGCGAGAACCATGAATATTCCGGCGCTGATCAATATTGAATACGATGAGTCCATGGACGGTAAGATGGCAGTCGTAGACGGAAAGAGCGGAAATCTGATCGTTGAGCCGGATGCAGAGACCCTTAAAAAATATGAGGATATGCGTGCCGATGAACTTGCACAGCGTGCAATGCTCAAAGAACTGAAAGGTAAAGAAACTGTTACCAAGAGCGGTCGTAAGCTCCACCTTTATGCCAACATCGGAAGTACAGGTGATGTTGCGAATGTACTTGCCAATGATGCGGAAGGCATCGGACTTTTCCGAAGTGAGTTCGTATACCTGGAAAAAGAAGACTATCCTACAGAGGAAGAGCAGTTCCAGGTTTACAAGACCGTAGCTCAGAATATGGCCGGCAAAAAAGTTATCATTCGTACTCTGGATATCGGAGCGGACAAGCAGATCGATTATTTCAATATGGCGCATGAGGAAAACCCTGCAATGGGATATCGTGCGATCCGTATCTGTCTGGACCGTCCGGAAGTATTTAAGACACAGCTGAGAGCGCTTTTCCGCGCAAGCATGTTCGGAAATATTTCCATCATGTATCCGATGATCATCTCTGTAACAGAGGTGAAGCAGATCAAGGCTATTGTAGCAGAAGTAAAAGCAGAGCTTAAGGAACAGGGGATCCCGTTCCGTGATGACGTGGAGCAGGGTATCATGATCGAGACTCCGGCAGCTGTTATGATCAGTGATCTTCTTGCAAAAGAGGTTGATTTCTTCAGTATCGGAACCAATGATCTGACCCAGTATACACTGGCTATTGACCGTCAGAATGCAAAGCTTGACAACATTTATGATTCCCATCATGAGGCAGTTCTCCGTATGATCCAGATGGTTGTGGATAATGCACACAAAGAAGGTATCTGGGCCGGAATCTGTGGTGAGCTTGGTGCGGACACTACACTTACTGAGAGATTTGTAGAGATGGGACTGGATGAATTGTCCGTATCTCCGACATTTGTTCTTCCGGTTCGAAAGATCGTAAGAGAAATGAAATAAAACACAGATCATAAATAGATAAGGATATTTTTGATAAATAGTGTGACAGCTGCTGTGCATAAATATTTGTATGGCAGCTGTTTTTTAGTTACTGTTTGCGGTTACTGTTCACTGGTAATATTCCGCGAGGTGTTTTTTGTGAGCGAAGGTCACAGAAAATTTCCAATTGTGATATAGAAAAAAATATGATACACTAACATCATGGCTTTCTACAGCAGTTCAAAGAATTAGTTCATCAGGGGCTGATGCATTAATTCTTTGAACTGTGAGATAACAGACCAGGAGGAGAGAAAAGAATGGGCAAAATTGCCATTGTAACAGACAGCAACAGCGGTATCACACAGGCCCAGGCCGAAGAGCTTGGCGTTTATGTGATACCGATGCCGTTTTATATTAATGAAAAAATGTATCTTGAAGGTGTAACTCTCACACAGGAAGAGTTTTATGAGAAGCTTAAGAAGGATGAACCGATCTCCACATCTCAGCCAAGTCCGGCTGATCTCTGTGATCTGTGGGACAAGCTTCTGAGAGATTATGAGGAAATCGTTCATATTCCGATGTCAAGCGGACTGAGTGCATCCTGTTCTACTGCAATGGGACTTGCTATTGATTATAATGGTCGTGTTCAGGTAGTGGACAATCAGCGGATTTCCGTAACACAGAGACAGTCTGTAATGGATGCTAAGATGCTTGCCGAGGCAGGAAAAAGTGCTGCAGAGATCAAGAAGATCCTTACAGATCAGAAACTCGATTCCAGTATTTATATCACACTTGACACCCTGAAATATCTGAAAAAAGGTGGCAGGATCACACCGGCAGCAGCAGCCATCGGAACGGTTCTGAACCTGAAGCCTGTACTTCAGATCCAGGGAGAGAAGCTGGATGCCTACGCCAAGGTCCGTGGCAAGAAGCAGGCCAAACGTGCCATGCTGAAGGCAATGAAGAATGATTGGGAAACACGTTTTAAGGAATACGCATCTGACGGTGAGATGTGTCTTCAGGCTGCTTATACAGGAAATCTGGAAGAAGCAGAAGAATTTAAAAAAGAGATCCAGGAGGTATTTCCGGGAATGGAGATACATATGGATCCCCTTTCCTTAAGTGTTGCCTGCCATATCGGTTATGGTGCCCTTGCAGTCGCATGTTCAAGAAAAGTGACGTTATAAGCATAAAATACAGAAACAAAGATATGAGGAGTTTGAAACATGAAGAAGATTATGGAACAGATGGCGGAAGAACTTTCCGCAGCATTTGAAAAAGCAGGTTATGATCCGTCCTACGGAAAAGTTACTGTTTCCAACAGACCGGACTTATGTGAGTATCAGTGTAACGGTGCTATGGCAGGAGCCAAAGCATATCACAAGGCACCGTTTATGATCGCTGATGATGTGGTAGCACAGCTGTCAGACAGCCGGATCTTTTCCAGAGCAGAAGTTGTAAAGCCTGGATTTATCAACCTGGATGTGAAACCGGAATTTGTTGCAGAATACATGAATAAGATGGCAGAGGACGAGAAGCTTTCTGTTGAGACTGCCAAGAATCCGAAGACGATCATTATCGACTATGGCGGACCAAACGTTGCCAAGCCGCTTCACGTAGGACATCTCCGTTCTGCGATCATCGGTGAGAGCATCAAGCGTATCGGACGTTTTGTAGGACATAAGGTGATCGGTGATGTACATCTTGGAGACTGGGGCCTTCAGATGGGACTGATCATCACCGAGCTGAAACACCGGAAACCGGAGCTGGTATATTTTGATGACAGCTTTACCGGTGAATATCCGGCAGAAGCACCGTTTACTATCAGCGAGCTGGAAGAGATCTATCCATGTGCCAGTGGGAAGTCCAAAGAGGATGAGGCTTACCGTAATGAGGCACTGGAGGCAACCCACCTTCTTCAGCAGGGTAAACCCGGATACATGGCTCTCTGGAACCACATCATGAATGTATCTGTAACAGACCTTAAGAGAAACTACGCGAATCTGAACGTAGACTTTGACCTCTGGAAAAAAGAATCCGATGCACAGCCATACATTCCGGATATGGTAGAGGATATGAAGAAGCGAGGATTTGCCTATGAGGACCAGGGTGCTCTTGTTGTAGATGTAAAAGAAGAGAGTGATACCAAGGAGATCCCTCCATGTATGCTTTTGAAATCAGACGGAGCTTCTCTCTATACGACCACAGACCTTGCTACTATCGTAGAGCGTATGAAACTCTTTCAGCCGGATGAGATCCTTTATGTTGTTGACAAGCGTCAGGAGCTGCATTTTATCCAGGTATTCCGCTGCGCAAGAAAAACCGGTCTTGTAAATCCGGAGACCAAGCTTTCCTTCCTTGGTTTCGGTACCATGAATGGAAAAGACGGTAAACCGTTTAAGACAAGAGAAGGCGGTGTTATGCGTCTGGAGAACCTGATCGCAGATATTGATGAAGAAATGTATCGTAAGATCGTGGAGAATCGCAGTGTAAAAGATAAAGATGCAAAGGATACTGCCAAGATTGTAGGACTTTCCGCAATCAAATACGGAGATCTTTCCAACCAGGCGACCAAGGATTACATCTTTGATGTTGACCGCTTTACATCCTTTGAGGGAAATACAGGTCCGTATATCCTTTATACTATCGTTCGTATTAAGTCGATCCTGAACCGTTATGTACAGGAGGGGGGAGATTTAAGTACAGGTAAGATCCTTCCGGCAGTCAATGCCAGTGAGAAGAACCTGATGCTTCAGCTTTCCGGCTTTGCGGCAATGGTTGAGAACGCTTTTGAAGAAAAAGCACCACATAAGATCTGTGCATATATCTATGAGGTATCCAATGCATTTAACAGCTTTTACCATGAGACCAAGATCTTAAGCGAAGAGGATCAGGCACAGAAGGAATCCTTCCTTCAGCTACTCCAGCTTACAAGAAGAGTGCTTGAGACAAGCATCGATCTTCTTGGATTCTCTGCACCGGATCGTATGTAAGGTATAGCTTTGCAGATACAAACACTATGAATAATGACAGACCGCCGGATAAAGAGACATTTTTGTCTGCTATATTCGGCGGACTTTTTTATATAGAAAGTTCTTTGCAAAAAGAACAGGACGTGCTATAATAGGACTTATCCTAAACGAGGGCAGATCACGAATTTCTGCCTGACTATAAGTTATCTGATTTTTTTCAAACCGGAATTCACCGGATTATCCCAAATCAATAAGAAACGTAATTATAAATATTGTCTGACAGAAATGAGAGGAAGGTGATCTGTCTGATCGGAAATGTTCTGAAAGAACGTTATTGCATTGTAGAACAAATTGGACATGGCGGAGGTGGAAGCCTTTATCTGGCAAAAGATATGGAGCTTGGTATCTGCCGTGCAGTGAAAGAGATACCGATCGCAAAGAAAAAAGAAGCCAGACTCATGCAGCATCTGGAATATCCTGCAATACCGAAGATTATCGATTATGTGGAAACAGGGGAGTACTGTTATCTGATCATGGAATATATCAAGGGTCAGTCGCTGGGAGAACTTCTCCGTTCAGGAAAACGGTTTTCTTTACGGGAAATCCTTGCTCTGGGAAAGGAGATTGCCAGAGTATTGGAATATCTTCACAGTCGGAAGCCACCGGTCTGTTACGGGGACCTGAAACCGGATAATCTTATGTTTTCTGAAACCGGGCATCTGTATCTGATAGATCTTGGAAGTGCCATGTTCGATCATGGAAAAAGAAAACAGATCTGTGAAGGAACGAAAGGCTATGCGGCGCCGGAGCAGTATCAGGGCTACTTAAGACCGGGAAGTGATATTTATGCTCTGGGGAAGACCCTGGAAAAGCTTTGCGGAAAAAAGAAATGGCAGTGGATTTTATATCCGGATTTTTTCTTGCTTCTGTTCCGATGTACCAGAAAACAGGAAAAATACAGATATTCGGATATGTCAGTGGTTCAGAAGAAAATCCAAAAGCTGGAAAACAGATATCGGATGATCACTTGGAGAAAACGATTTCTGGAAGCGGCAGCTGCAGGGATTCTGATAGGAACACTGATCTTGATAGCAGGATTGCTGAAAACGGAAGAATTTTCTGTGGCGATCTCAGAAGTAACAGATTTGTATTACGAAGCCAGACAGTATCCGGAAGACTCAAAAGATCGGGAAAAGTGCTGTATGGCAGCGGAAAAGAGACTCCAGAGGTTAAGTAGAAATTATGGGGAAAAAGAACAGCTGCGTCGTATTGAGCTATTGCTGGCATGGAATGCGGAGCTTTTGTGTGAACCGGAAAAAGCGGCTTTATATTATGAAAATCTTCTTCTGTATGATGCAGAATATCCTGTGGCCTACGGGGAATATGGGATGTTTCTTATTCGGACCGGTCAGAAAGAGGCCAGCAGAAAGCTGTGGGAAGATTATAAAGAGAAAGAAAAAGCGGAATTACTGGATGACAGTGAAAGCAGAAATCTGCAGCTTTGGGAGGAAATCAATGAGAAAAAGAAGAGAAAGTGATCAGAAAAAACCAAAAGAAATGAAAATTCCTAGTAGGAAAACCTGTTTTATTGTTTTGTTTCTGCTGGTCTTATGCAGCTGGATGATCCCTTCCATTGCTGTCTATGGATTTGATGTGTCAGGAATGGATAGTTTTGATACCGGCGGATTTGATATGAATGTGGGAGAAGGAACCGGACAGCTGCCGGAAGACTGGGAAGAAAGCTATGCAGGAGAAGGAAGTGATGATAGTAATTGGAACAGAGAAGAAGGAAATACTGAGGAGTATTCCGCTGCCTGGGCAGAATCAGAGAATGATCAGGGGGAGTCTGCACAATGGAATTTAGATTTTCAGACAGATGAGGTACGCTCTCAGGAAGAAAGCTTTATGGAAAATGGAAATACTGCGGCAGAAGTAGAGATAGCTGATACACCTGCGGAAAAACTGACGGAAACGCCGATACCAACAAAACTGCCAATACTGACTGAACAACCAATCCCCATACAGACAGTGACAGCAAGTCCATCTGTAACGTTGACTCAAAAACCAGTTCGAAAGTCAGTGACAGATGCATCAAAGAGGGAGAAGAAGCAAAATCCGGCATTATCTTACTATCGGACAGAACCAACAGGAACGTCGGATAGGAAAAAAGAAAAAGAGCAAAAACCGGTGATCCGAATGAAAACAGACGGTAACAGGATCCGGATAGAGATCAGTCCGGATATTCCGTTCCAGATCCTTTCATTTCGGATCAATGGAAAAGAATGTGATTTTTACTGGCAAGGAAAAAAGCTTCTGGCGGAATTACCGAAAAAAAGTAGAAATCCCTGGAAAGTAGAACTCATAGGTTTTGTGAAATCCGGGAAGCTGTACTATGAAACCATGGACTTACCAGAAAAACAGTGATACAATAGGCATACTTACTGATTATTTTATACAACAGGAGGAATTTATGTATAAGGCAATCTTTTTTGATCTGGACGGAACACTGACAGAATCCGGAGAGGGGATTACGAAATCTGTACAGTATGCACTGGAGAAGCTTGGAGTTTCGGCACCGGAGCTGGAGCCATTGAAGGTTTTTGTGGGTCCGCCGCTTCTGGAACAGTTTATGAAATATGCGGGATTTGATAAAGAGACAGCACAGAAGGGAATCGAATATTACAGAGAGCGGTATTCAGAAAAAGGAATGTATGAGAATACCGTTTATCCGGGCGTGGAAAACACTCTGGCAGAACTGAAACGTCGTGGCTACAGACTGGCTGTGGCGTCTGCGAAACCGACCTTTTACGTAACACAGATCATGGACCATTTTAATCTGAGTCGGTATTTTGAGGTGATCGCCGGGACGGACCTCAATGGACCGAAAGTAACCAAATCTCAGGTGATCGAGGAAGCTCTGGAAAGAATGAGCCTTTCTGACCACCGTGACCAGGTAATCATGGTGGGTGACAGAGAACATGACATTCTCGGAGCCAGACGATGCGGGATCCAGTGTGTGGCTGTATCTTACGGATATGGAAGCAGAGAAGAACTGGAAAAGGCACAGCCTCTTCAGATCGTAGCTTCCGCAGATGAACTTCTGAATTTTTTCGTCTGACCCCTCTGCACAGACAGAATATTTTTCAAATAGTGTGGAGGGAGCTTTATCCGGCAGGAATCCATTATCTTATCGGACAGATCCTCGGAAGCGCCGTGCTTCTCTGGCTGGCAGGGCATGTCGGCAACGCACAGGAAAGGTACTATAGTTATACGCTGGTGATCACCGGACTTACCGGAGTGCTGGTTATGTTTCCGGCAGTATATTTTTACCGGAAGGATCGTATAGGAAGGCTGATCGGCGGTTTGACTTCCGTTGAGGAACAAAGGCTATCTATTCCTGAAATGCTGCTTCTTCTTGCTGCTGGAGCCGGATTTGCCCAGTATGCCAATGTGCTGGTGGCGATCCTGCAGAACTGGATCTCATCCAGCTATGGAGAGACGATGACGAAGATTACCTCAGGAAAGAGTTTGTTTATGATGATCTTCTGGATGGGGATCATAGCGCCTGTTGCAGAAGAAATGATCTTTCGCTGGCTGATCTATCTGCGACTTCGGGATCACTTTTCTGTACTGTTTTCCGCTGTGATCTCTGCGGCGTTTTTCGGAATTTATCACGGAAATGTCCTGCAGGCTGTGTATGCGTTTGTTCTGGGAGGGATTTTTGCGTGGTTTCTGGAGATGGGCGGTAATAAGTGGACCAGTGTGCTGATGCACATCGGAGCCAATACCTGGATACTTATTTTCAGTGAATATGCCCAGACTCTGGTGGAAAAAGCCGGAGCAGGAAGCCTTCTGATGATCTATGGTGTTTTTGCGGCAACGATGATTGGAGGATATCAGTATTTTGCACGCCGGGGAGAAAAACGTGGCTACCGGGCTGTCTGATCCAATGTGGAACACGAATGTCTGCCTGCTACTGGATCAGGCAGAGTGATAGATGAATATTTGCTTTACAGAGAATCTGTAGTGGAATCATAGTATAAGGATGCCATTACAGATTTTTTTATAAAAATATACCGGAATCTTTTGCTGCCGGTAAATTTATATAGATTTTATATTTATTTAAGAGACCATTTCTTGCGTACCTTTGTATCATGTGCTATCATAAGTGTATTAAAAGAATTAATACACTTAATACACAGATTACAGAGAAAGGAGCGTCGTATGTTATTCTTGGACTATCAGGACAGACGTCCCATTTACGAGCAGATCGTAGAGAAATTCCGGATGCTGATCCTGTCAGGAGCTGTGGAGCCATCTTCCAAGATGCCGTCTGTGCGGCAGCTGGCCGTGGAATTATCCATCAATCCCAATACCATCCAGCGGGCATATATGGAACTGGAGCAGCAGGGGCTGATCTGTCCGGTGAAGGGAAAAGGCAGTTTTGTCACAGACAGCAGCAGGATCAGGCAGATCGGTATGGAAGAAACCTTAAGTGAGCTGAAAAAGATCACAGAAAAGGGAATGGCTCTGGGAGTAGGGGAGGAAGAAATGATCGGTGTGATCCGCTTATGCTATAAGGAGGGAAACAATGATTGAGATAAAAAACTGCAGCAAAGCTTTTGGTAAGATACAGGCAGTAAATAAGGTCACCATGGATATCGGGGAACGGGAGGTTTTTGGACTGATTGGCTCCAACGGTGCGGGAAAAAGTACTCTGCTCCGTATCATGGCCGGGATCATCCGTCAGGACAGAGGAGAGGTGCTGATGGATGAAGAACCGGTTTTTGAAAATGAAAGGATCAAAGAGCATTTTTTCTACATCCCGGACGATGCATATATTCCGGCAAATTACAATGCTCTGGACATGGCAGAATTTTACCGTTGTATTTATCCGGGATTTCAGCAGGCGCGTTTTGAGACAATGATGAAGCAGTTTCATCTGGATGGAAAACGAAAAATCAGCACTTTTTCCAAGGGAATGAAGAAACAGCTTCTGGTGATCCTGGGAATCAGTACAGGAACGAAATATCTGTTTTGTGATGAAACCTTTGATGGCCTGGACCCGGTAATGCGCCAGGCAGTAAAAAGTATTTTTGCATCAGAGATCATGAGTCGTGAATTTACGCCGGTGATCGCTTCCCACAATCTTCGTGAGCTGGAAGATATCTGCGATCACATCGGGCTTCTTCATCAGGGAGGAATTCTCCTTTCCAGAGATCTGGAGGATATGAAATTCCACATCCATAAGATCCAGTGTGTACTTACTGACAAAAAGAAAGAAGAAGAATTAAAGAAAGAGCTGGATGTTTTGAAAACAGAGCATCAGGGCTCCCTGTTGCTTATTACTGCAAGGGGAACAAGAAGAGAGATCATGGAGAAGATACAGGCAAAAAATCCTCTTTTCTGCGAAGTGCTCCCACTGACTCTGGAAGAAATATTTATCAGCGAAACGGAGGTGGCAGGCTATGAAGTCAAAAATTTATTCCAGTGAGTATATGAAATCCTCTTCTAAAGGACAAAGATGGATCCCGGCATTTGCCATGATCGCATTTCTCCTTGCATTTCCGGTAGCGGAACTTATTCTGATGGGAAAATGGAATGAGCGCAGTTATACTCAGAGTCAGCTTTCCTATCTGTATTCCAGCCTGTGGAGCAGTGACTTTCTCACAATGGGAGCAGCTGTGGCTGCGGTAACCGCATGTTTTGCAGCAGTAAGCGGCTTCTGGTATCTGTATTCCCCGAGAAAAGTGGATTTCTATCACAGCCTTCCGGTAAAGCGAAGTGCACTGTTTCTGCACAGAGTATTGTTGGCTGTTCTTTATTATCTGGTGCCATATGTGATCATGGAATTTGCTGCGGTATGCATCGGGGCAGCCAGAGGATATTACAGCCTTTCCATTATGAAAAAGGCACTGATCCTGCTGGTGCTCCATCTCCTGATGTATCTTCTGGTGTATTTTTCCACAGTGCTGGTGATCGCCTGCACCGGTACCATGTTGATGGGAGCACTTGCATGGGCAGGGCTGTTTACCTACAGTATCGTTCTGGCAGTGATGCTGCAGTTAAGCGGACATTTATTTTTTGATACCTGGTACGAGGGCAGTTACGGAATTCTGGCAGCAGTGCGGAATCTGGGATCTCCTCTTATGGTGATCGTAAGCTTTATAGATAGATACAGCAGCGGAAGCTTTGGAAAGCAGTTGCTGATACTGATCCTTACGCTGTTTATCATGGCAGCACTTTCCTGGATGGCATTTTGTAGACGAAGGTCAGAGAATACCGGAAAAGCTCTGGTATATACCTGGATGGAGCCGGTCTTAAGTGCCCTGATCACAATACCATCCGGACTGGGGATCGGTCTGATCTTTTATATGATTCCGGAAGATTCATCCAAAACAGCATGGTGGATCTTCGGAATGATACTGGGAACGATCCTGGTCCATGGAATTCTGGAAGTGATCTATGAAATGGATTTTCGCAGATTTTTCCGCAGAAAAGTGCAGCTTATGATCCTTGGAGGTGTTGTGGCAATCTGTGCGCTGACCATGAAAATGGATCTTCTGGGATATGACAGTTATTTTCCGGCTTATGACAATCTTCAGGGAGTTGTGATAAATGTAAGCAATCTTTCATATACAGAGCAGCTTTGCAATGTGGAAAAAAAAGAAAGCGGAATCTATAAGATCCGGTATACTGCCACCTCAGACAATAGTTCCGGTCTGCTGGATCAGCCGGTGATGAAAAGTAAAGCATTGTATAACAGTCTGAAGGATATCAGGCTTCAGAATGAAAAAGGAAAAAAATCAGGAAGGCGCATGTATGTGCGCTACATAAATAAACAGGGATTCAGTGTATGCAGAGGCTATATTGTATCCTCTGCACAGGCACAGAATCTTATGGAAGCCCTGTATGATGAGCAGACATGGAAAGAAGACAGATATT
>OLQO01000212.1_pt1 | contig 58737 bp, 56 predicted proteins | sample 1672281 | NCBI WGS metagenome assembly OLQO01 (sample SAMEA3136667, study PRJEB25190) | human gut metagenome | biome: human gut; feature: human-associated habitat; material: faeces | place: Austria | collected 2013
AAAGTAGTTATGAAAGATGAAGCAAAACCTGTTGTTGTAAAAACAGGTGATGATAGTAATATCAGTTTCTATGTTGCAATGGGAATGTTTGCTTTAGGTTTGATCGTATGTTTCTATGCAAAAAGAAAATATGGAGAAAAGAATGACAAATAATGTCTGTTCGGTTTTAGCTTCACTTCTTATTCTTTTTGGAGTTGCTGGTTTAAAAATATATATTCAAATCAGACATCTGAAACAGATTAAACAGAAAATGAAGGGGAGAAATTTCTCCCTTTTTTCATTTGATAGAAAGGAAGATAAAAAGTGAAAGAATTACAAATAAAAGAGATTTGCCAAGAAATAATCGATAAACAGACCAAATGTAATTATTCAGTTGAGTATATCCTTAAAAATAAGGATGATATCGTTCGTGCAGTTGCTGTGAATAAACATACAAAAAGCACTATCCAACTTGATATTGTTGATAGTCGAAATCATACACAAAATCTAGATCATTTTAATTTCAATCCAGATTTGTTTTTGTTTAGTGATTTAGAAAGAGGATATGAATTGGTTTATGCACCGTTGAATGTCCATTACGATATTTGGCGCTATGCTAAAGAAAATCATGAAACTCTTATTCACAAAAAAGGAATGAATCTTTATTTTGATTTTTGTAAGCGAAAAGATATTACAGAAAATACAATGTTCTTATTGAGTCTTAATAAAATAGATATTTCAAAATTCTATCACGAAAAAAATGGTTCCTATGAAATCATTAAGGAAATACACATCAATGATGATTCGATTGTTATAGGATACAGTCCTACATCTCCATCTAAATTTGTTACTTGGGAAACAAATGGAAATAGAAAATATGGATTTTATACAGGTCATTATTTTAATGAATATGAAGAAGCATATAAAAATATGGAAAAACGTGCAAAAGATTTACTTGTGCAGAATTTGTGTAGAAATAAGAACTTTTTAAGAAAAAATAAAACAAATCAAGAAAGGTAGGTGAGATGAATTGAATAAATTAGATACATTATATGAACTTCTTGAAAAATCATGTCATGATATTATTCAAAGTGAGGAAGCGTGGCTTTCATTTTTAAGAACATCTGGTTATCTTTATAATTTCAATTTTACCAACCAACTATTGATCTATCAGCAAAGACCTGATGCAAAAGCCTGTACGGACTTTGAAACATGGAACAACAGGATGAACAGGTGGATCAAAAAAGGTTCAAAAGGTATAGCTCTTATAGACGATGATGGTCGATATACAAAAATAAGATATGTTTTTGATATTGCTGATACAAGGAGTCCACATAATAGAGAACTTCATTTATGGAGTGTACAAGAGTCGTTTCATAAACAATTGATTGATAAAATTGCAAAACAATTTGATATGACTTCAAATGATGAGGATTTAGGAAGTTTCATCAAAGAAATTGCAAAGGAACAGACAGGCTATTATGTGGATGATTATTTTAAAAGGTTGATGAAATTAAAAGACGGTTCTTTGCTAGAAAGCTATGGGGAAAATGAACTAAAGAATCTTTATAGAAATCTTTTAGAAAATTCAGTTGCCTACAGTTTAATGAGCAGATGTGATATTGAAACAAAATTTTATTTTGAAGCGGATGATTTTATATCAATAGAACTTTTTAATACACCTGAAATGTTGGGAGTAATAGGTAATTCCTTTCAGGAAGAAAGTAATTCACTTTTAAATGTGATTTCTCATATTACAAAAGAATTGATAATTCAAAATCGCACATTTGAAAATAACAATCGTTTAGTAGATGATAAAATTGAAAAAAATGAAGGGAGTGTTATCAATGGAACAAATCACATACTCAACAGTGGGAGATTATCAAATGCCCAATTTGACAGTAGACAAGGAGATACCTTTAGGAAAATACGCAATGATGAAGAAAAAATATCTGAAGGAACAGCAGCCAGAGATTCTCTTTTCACTTCGAGTAAGGAATCAACTGAACTCTTACTTAATGGAAACAGAGAAGAAGGCAAACGAAATGATGGAAATGTTGATGAAGGAATTGTTAACGAAAAATCCAGCACCAAACAAAGAGATACATCAGATGGAATGGGTACAGCATATGAACAACCTTCAAAAAACAGCGGAAGAAATCATTCTGAAGGAAATAATCTACAATTAGATTTAGGAATTGAAGAAGTCGATAAGGAAAAGGGTGGCGATAATGTATTGCCACCCTTTGATTTAAGTGATTTACCTCAACTCTTAAGAGAAGATGTTTCATTACAACATAGCAAAGAAGAAATTATTCAGTATTTTCATGATCATACAGATGAAATTGAAAGGGCAAATTATTTAAAAGAATGTTATGATGATACGCTTGTTCAAACATTCAGGTGTCCAGAACATTATGACTATAGTTATCTTGGCTACAAAAAAAGAAATGATGGATTAGATGTATGGAGTGGTAACTACTTGAATATGAAAAGCAAATCGCACTTGTCTTTTTTTCAACTTCAAAGTTATCTTGCAAAAATTATTGAAAAAGATGAATATCTTACATCGCCTTATGAAAATGAATCAGGATTAAAAAGGGCATATGAAAACAAAATCATCAATGCGAATGTCTTTTATCATGTTTTTCAGTATAACGATGAACTTTTAGAATCTGCAGGAAAAATCATTGAGTTTTTTCAAACACATGACAATGATGAAGAACGTTGTGAATATGTTCAGCGTATATATCCTGACAGTATAAGAGAATGGAAAGTTGATGACGTCATTCTTGGATATGACAGATTAGATGATGGGTTGCATATTTATTTAGGAACTTTTGATAATCAAGTTGTTTCTTATGATTATTCATGGAATTTTGTTGCTAAAGAAATTGATGGCATGATATTATCTCGATATTTTTCACCAGATATACAGATTCCATCACTGGAGGAACAAAAAAATGCAGTATATGAGAATATTAAAAATTTTGAAAATGGAATCTTTTTTTCACAACAGGAAATAGATAGAGTATTGACCCGTGGAAGTGGATTTGAAGAAGGCAAATACCGAATCAATCAAATGTTTTCAAAAAATACTACATTGAAAGAAAAGGTTCAGTTTCTAAAAAAAGAATATGGAGAGGGTGGAAGTTCTCCTGCAGTAGGTTTTATAAATGTCAATTATGATGCTAAAGGAATGAGCTTAAGTCGTTATCGTGAGATTGGAAAAGATGAAATCAAAATCACTTTAAAATGGGATAAGGTTGCTAAAAGGATAGATGAACTTATTCAGCTTGACAGATATCTTAATAAAAAAGAAAAAGAATATTATCCAACATTCTTGCAAAATCAACTTCAACACCAACTCGAATATGAAAGGAAAAGCATTAATCAAAGTCTTATTCCTGAATCTTCTGATGATTTACAGAATGAAAATATTCCGAAAGAGTATCGATGGAACTTGGGAGATAGCGTATATGTTGGAGCAACAGAATACAAAATTATTGAAAGTGATAATGAAATAACTTTACAGGATGAAAGCTTCCCATTGTTTTTAGAATATTATTCTAAAGATGATTTTCTCAAATTGTTAAAAGAAAACCCATTAAATGACCATTTGTTAAAACCAATAACACAGGAAGTTCAAGATATAAACATTGATAGTTCAAACCGTGCAATCATTAAGAGGTACCTTCCTGACCTTGAAGATCAAATTAAGCGTTCTATGATTTATCCCGCATTACGTGATAGTGATACAACAGATGAAGAGGCAGAAGATTATATTCGAGAAGAATTGATTTCTATTATGCCTTCTTATGAAACGAAGGATCCCGATTTTTATAACAGATATCTTAATGATGATGATTTTAGAAAATCGCTTGTTGATTATTTGATTGATAGAACTTATGAAGATTATTCAATATCTAATGATATTTTCAATAAAGAAAATGAAGAAAATAGTCAGTTGTTTGAAAAAATGAAAAAAATAGTACCACGTATTATGAATGAAGTCTCTGGTTTTTGTAACATGATAACTGCAAGTGACAATGATGATCCTTTGATGATTTTATATGATCATGATGAAAAAACAATAGACATGTTCCACTATTATGAGGTAAATGGTATAGAAGTAAGTGAGCCTTATATGACCTTTAAAGTTGACTTTTCAAAAGAACTGTTAGAGCCGATTTCATATAAAAATGACTCAATTGATATTGAAATTTCTTCTGATAATAAAAATAAAGACGCTTTATCAACCAAAGATGATTTAGAAAATTATGCAAATCAATGGCTTGATAAACTTTTAGAAAAAAATTATATAGTTGAATCCGAGCATGTATTTAAGGATAGCATTAACAAAAGAGAGATTTATCATATAGATTATGATAGCTCTTTTATTGTTTATACTGACATGCCTTATTCTTTAGTAAAGGAGTTCGCAGATAATTATAATTATATTGTCTCAGATAAGATTCAAAAAGAAGATATTTTAATTAATCCTGTTCAATCTGAAAAGATAAATTATCAAATCATGGATAAAGATTTAGGTAAAAGAACTCCAAAAGAAAGATACAACGATAACGTAGCAGCAATCAGACTGCTTTTTTCTTTAGAAAAACAAGGAAGAAATGCAACAAAAGATGAACAGGATATTCTATCTCGTTATGTTGGCTGGGGAGGATTAGCGGATGCTTTTGATGAAAGTAAATCGAACTGGGCAAATGAACATCTTGAACTCAAATCATTGTTGAGTGAGGAAGAATATAAAAGTGCAAGAGAGTCAACATTGACTTCTTTTTATACTTCACCTGTTGTTATTGAAAGTATCTATAAGGCATTGAACAATTTAGGATTTAGACATGGTAATATTTTAGAACCATCATGTGGTATTGGTAATTTCTTTGGTATGCTTCCAGATGAAATGAAGGGTTCAAAGATGTATGGTGTGGAGTTGGATTCGATCAGTGGTCGTATTGCAAAACAGCTTTATCAAAATTCAAATATTGCAATAGAAGGTTATGAGGAAACTAAGTTACCAGATAGTTTTTTCGATGTAGCTGTTGGAAATGTGCCATTTGGAAACTTTAAGGTCGTAGATAAAAAATATGATAGGCTGAATTTCAATATTCACGATTACTTTTTTGCAAAAACAATCGACAAGGTAAGACCAAATGGAATTATTGCATTTGTGACTTCACGTTATACAATGGATAAAAGAAACAGCAATGTAAGAAGATATATCAATGAAAGATGTGAACTTTTAGGTGCCATTCGTTTACCTAATGATGCTTTTGGTGATACAAAAGCGGTCAGTGATATTCTGTTTCTTCAAAAAAGAGAGCGTCCTGTTTTAAAAGATGATGATTGGGTTTCAACAGGGATAACAGAAGAAGGATATGTCATCAATCAATATTATATTGATCACTCTGAAATGATCTTAGGAACAATTGAAAAAACTCATGCAATGTATGGCAGAGAGGATATAACGGTCGTAGGATATGATGAACCTCTCAATGAATCATTGGGGAAAGCCATCTATAATATCAAAGGTCACATAGATGAAGTTGATATTGTGGAAGAAAATGAAAATGAGATTGAAAGCATACCTGCTGATCCACAAATAAGAAATTATTCCTATACTGTTATAGGTGATAAGGTCTATTACAGAGAAAATTCTTTAATGAATAAAGTTGATGTTGGTGATACAACATTTAAAAGAATAAAAGGCATGATTAGAATACGTGATACTGTCAGAGATTTGATTACCTATCAAAGTGAAGATTATCCAGAGGAAATGATTGCTAAAAAGCAAAGAGAATTGAATGATTACTATGATGTTTTTACTCAAGCATATGGTTTGCTCAACAGTCGAGGTAATACCATTGCATTTAGAGAAGACAGTTCGTTCTATCTTTTATGTTCTTTAGAAAATTTAAATGAAGATGGAACTTTAAAATCTAAAGCAGCCATGTTTACTCAAAGAACGATTCGTAAAAAGAAAGAGTTTAACAATGTTGCTACAGCTAATGAGGCATTGATGGTGTCTTTAAGTGAAAAAGCAAAAGTCGACATTAATTATATGAGTGAATTGACGGGCATAAGTGATGAAAAAATCAAAGGAGATTTAGATGGTATCATATTTAAAGTCCCTAGTGTTTTAAATGAAGAACAGGAAGAATATGTAACAGCTGATGAATACCTTAGTGGAAATATCAGAGAAAAATTAGAAGTAGCCAAAATGTCAGCAGCAATTGATCCAAAGTATCAAAAGAATGTGGAGGCATTAGAAAAGGTAATGCCTAAAGAACTTACAGCCAGTGAAATTGAGGTTAGACTTGGGGCAACTTGGATTCCAGTAGAAATCTATCAGCAGTTTCTTTATGAATTGCTTGATACACCTAGCTGGGTAAGAAACTATACGAAGCTTTCTTATTCTTCTTATAATGCTAATTGGAATATCAGTGCAAAGAATATGGATAAAGAAAGCGTAAAAGCTGATAAGACTTATGGAACTTCAAGAGCAAACGCATATAGATTGATGGAAGATTGTCTTAATTTGAAACAGACAAAAATATTTGATTATGAATATGATGATGACGGTAATAAACAAGCGATTCTTAATAAAAAGGAAACGATGATTGCTCAACAAAAACAGGATACAATCAAAGAAAGATTCAATAATTGGATTTGGAAAGATCCTCAAAGACGTGAAGAATTAACACAGATTTACAATCGATTATTCAATAGCATAAGACCCCGTGAATATAATGGTGATCATTTAGAGTTTCCGGGAATGAATCCTGAAATTACTTTACGAAAACATCAGAAAGACGCCATAGCACATATTCTTTATGGTCAAAATGTTCTTCTTGCTCACGTAGTGGGGGCAGGAAAGACTTTTGAAATGACGGCAGCATGTATGGAATTAAAAAGATTAGGTTTAGCACAAAAGCCAATGTTTGTTGTTCCCAACCATTTAGTTGAGCAATGGGGAGCAGAATTTTTGCAACTCTATCCAAGTGCCAACATTCTAGTTGCAACAAAAAGAGATTTTGAAAAGAAAAATAGAAAAAAGCTGTTTTCTAAAATGGCAACTGGTGAATATGATGCTATTATCATAGGGCATTCACAATTTGAAAAAATACCCATGTCAATTGAAAGGCAGAAGATGAATATTGAAAATGAAATTGAAGAAATTACAAATGGAATAAGTTCTTTAAAAGCAAACAATGGAGAAAGATTTACAATCAAACAGTTAGAAAGAACCAAGAAAGGCTTAAAAGCAAAACTCGAAAAACTGAATAAGAATGATAGAAAAGACGATCTAATTACTTTTGAAGAAATAGGAGTGGATCGTCTTTTTGTTGATGAAGCACATTTTTATAAAAATCTTTTTCTATTTACTAAGATGAATAATGTTTCAGGACTTTCTACAACAGATGCACAAAAATCTTCAGATCTTTATTTGAAGTGTAGGTATTTGGATGAAATTACAGGAGGAAAAGGGGTTGTTTTCGCAACTGGAACACCTATTTCCAACTCGATGACTGAAATGTATACGATGCAGCGTTATTTACAGTATTCTACTCTAGCTAAGCATAATCTTCAGCATTTTGATTGTTGGGCTTCTACTTTTGGAGAAACAAGCACGAGTATCGAACTTGCCCCTGAAGGTTCTGGATACAGGATGAAGACTCGGTTTTCTAAATTCTTTAATCTTCCTGAATTGATTAATATGTTCAAGGAAGTAGCAGATATTAAGACTGCTGATATGTTGAATCTTCCTGTTCCTAATGCCCATTACCAAAATGTGGCAGTTAAACCTTCTGATATTCAAAAAGAACTTGTTGAAAGCTTAGGTGAACGTGCTCAAAAAATTAGAGATGGAACAGTTGACCCTCATGAGGATAATATGCTTAAAATTACGAACGATGGAAGAAAATTGGCACTTGATCAAAGGCTTATCAATGAACTTTTACCAGAAAATAAAAATAGCAAGGTCAATGCCTGTATTAAAAATATATTGAAGATATATCATGAAACAGTGGAAGAAAAAAGTACACAGCTTGTCTTTTGTGATATGTCTACTCCTCGTAATGATGCATTCAATGTCTACGATGAAATTAAAAATAAACTATTAGAAGAAGGAATTCCTGAAAGTGAAATTGCATATATCCATAACGCAAAAACAGATGCTAAAAAGAAAGAACTCTTTTCTAAGGTACGAGAAGGTAAAGTAAGAATTCTGATAGGTTCGACAGGTAAAATGGGAGCTGGAACAAATGTACAAGAACGCTTGATAGCAATACATGATCTGGATTGCCCTTGGCGACCTTCGGACTTGGAGCAACGTGCAGGAAGAATCGTAAGACAAGGAAATAGAAATAAGGATGTTTATATTTATCGTTATGTGACGGAAGGTACATTTGATGCTTATCTATATCAGTTAGTTGAAAATAAACAAAAATTCATAGGGCAAATTATGACAAGTAAATCTCCTGTAAGAAGTGCAGAAGATATAGATGAGGCTTCACTTTCTTATGCAGAGATAAAGGCACTAGCGAGTGGAAATCCCAAAGTGAAAGAAAAGATGGAGCTTGATACGAAAGTATCCAAATTAAAACTTGCCAAAGCAAACTATCTCTCTCAAAAATATGATTTAGAAGATAGAATTATTAAATATTATCCACAGAAGATTAAAGCCATTAAGACAAGGATTGAAGGGCTAGAAAATGATATAAAAGATTTGAAACCTCAAAAAGAGTTTCAGCAAATAAAAATCAAGGATATGTTGATAGTAGATAAAAAACAGGCAGGAAATGCAATACTTCTTGCCTGTAAGGAATATGATGGTCAGGATAAAAAATACATTGGGGATTATAGAGGATTTGATTTGTACATTCAGTTCAACAGTTTAAGTCAATATTACATCATGTCTTTAAAGAAAGAACTTTATTATCCTGTTGAATTAGGAAATGATGTTTATGGGAATCTTACAAGAATTGATAATGCTATTGAAAATATTCCAAAAAGTTTAAAAGTGGAAAAGGAACTTCTTCAAAATACATTGCAACAGTTGCATAATGCTGAACTTGAAGTAGAAAAGCCATTTGAAAAAGAAGATGAATTGAATAATGCCTTAAAGAAACTGTCCAAAATCAATAAAGAACTTGATTTAGATAAGAAAGAAAATATTCCAGATACTTCTGTTCAAAAAAACGATACAGGTGTTGGTCATAAATCAAAAGTAAATAGGATGCGATAAGTATGTCAAATAAGTTTTACACAGATGAGGAGGCACAAGAACTACAAAAGTTGGATGTGTTTACTTATCTGTATAATTATGAACCAAGTGAGCTTGTTAAATCTGGAAAAAAAGAATACCGAACGGCAACGCATTCCTCTTTGGTTATCTCTAATGGTAAGTGGATATGGTTTTCTCAAGGAAAAGGTGGAGTAAGTGCAATCAGTTATTTAATGGATGTTAAAGGTATGAACTATTATGAGGCTGTAAAATATGTTGATAAATGTATAAGAGATAGTCCTCCTGTTTATCATGTAAACAAATGTTCAAAAACGAACGATGGTATTTTCAAATTGCCACCCGTTTCAAAAGATAATAAAAAAATGATGTACTATCTAAAAAATAAAAGAAAAATTGATAAAGAAGTTATTCAATTTTATTATCAAAAGGGAATGATCTACGAGTGCAACTATGATCACTCTGTTGTCTTTGTAGGCTATGATGAAAAAGGAATAGAACGTTATGCTTCAAAAAGAGCAACAGATGGTGATTGGAAGATGGACGTATTTAACAGTAATAAGGAATATAGTTTTCAATTGGTAAATAAAGAAAGTGATGTTTTAAATATCTTTGAAAGTGCAATTGACCTTATGTCTTTTCAAACTTTAGAGAAGTTGCATAAAAGGAATTGGAAAAAGAACAATTATCTTTCTTTATCAGGAGTAACAGCAATAGGCAATTCTATTGAGGAAAGTGAATTGCCTATTGCCTTAGGTAAATTTTTAGAAATCAATCCTCAAATTAAAGTTTTAAATCTATATTTGGATAATGATAAGGCAGGAAAAAACAGTATTGCAAAGATCAATTATCTTTTAGGTAAAAGCTATCAAATCTATGATAAAGGACCTAAAAAAATGAAAGATGTCAATGAAGTTCTGACAAGAAAATTTAAGCAAAAAGAAGAATACAGTAGATAGGAAGGTCATGGATCAAATTCGTGACCTTTTATTATGCAAGGAGAAAATGATGAAAGAATATGTTGTTGAAATTACAGAAGTATTACAGCATCAAGAAACAGTAAAAGCTCATTCTAAAAATGAGGCAATTAATGTTGTAAGAGAAAAGTATAAAAATGAAGATGTAATACTTAATGATGAAAATATAACAGATTTAAGATTTGATGTTCTTGAAGTCAAGAATAAACTTTTTGACAGGGAAAGGTAGTTTTCCAGTAGGATAATAAATTCATTAAATAGAGGTATTATCCTGTTGATGACTTTTGTAGCAAGCAAGGACTTTTGTACCCAAAGTCAGCTTGTTAGGGACAATCCCTAAGACCCTGCAGGAAATGGAGTAGATAAAATTGAACAAGATAAAAAGAAATAAAGAGATAAAAATAAGATTGTCTTTGATTGAATTAGAAAATTTAAATGAATGTGTTAAGAAAACAGGACTGTCAAGAGAAGAATATATTCGTACATTGATAAGTGGATATGTTCCAGCACCAAGGATCAGTGATGACGTCAAAGAAATTATCAAGCAGTTGAGAATGATAGGTAATAACTTAAATCAGATTGCAGTTATTGGTTATAAAACTGGAACAATTGACATTTTAAAATATAAGAGAAACTGTTCAGAACTTGAAAAAAATGTTCAATTAATATTAAGCAATGTTACTGAACCTACAAGGATGGAAAAGTAAAATGGCTACAACAAGTATATGGGCAGTTAAGGATAATTTGGACAGGGTTTTAAATTATGCTTCCAATCCTCTTAAGACAAAAGAAATGGATAGTGGTTATGAATATAAAGGACTTGAGAATGTTATTGATTATGCTGTCAATGATGATAAAACTGAAAGACAACTTTATGTCAGTGGTTTAAATTGTCATCCCTCAACTGTTCTTCAGCAAATGGAACAGACAAAAAGGAATGCACACAAGGAGGATGGTGTTCTAGCATTTCATGCGTATCAGTCTTTTTTACCAGGAGAGGTTACAGCTGAAACAGCACATCAAATTGGATTAGAACTTGCCCATCAGATGTGGGAAGATGATTTTGAGGTATTGGTCTGTACACATACAGATAAGAAACATTTTCATAATCACTTTGTTATAAATTCTGTTTCATGGACAACGTACAAAAGATTTTTAAATAAGCATTCTGACTATGACAGAATGAGAAGATTGTCGGATGCACTTTGTGAAAAGTATAGACTCAATGTAATCACAGATCCTAAAAAGGGAGTGCACTATTCTGAATGGCAGGCTAAAAAACAGAAAAAGCCTACACGAAGGACGCTTATAGAAGATGACCTTGAACGTGCTATTGCATCATCAAGAACATTCACACAGTTTTTACAATATCTCAAGTCTATTGGATATGATGTGAAAACAAATGTAAAACATATTGCAGTCAAACCACCCGGAGCACCTCTTTTTTTTAGACTTTATAAAGTAAGAGATGATGGAACATACAGCGAAGAAAATATCAAGAAAAGAATCATTGAACAGGATCTATATTTTGAAAAAAGAACACGAATCAAAAGTAAATATCAATATCATGGAAATATCAAAAAGGCAAAAAAGATAACAGGAATAAAGGCATTGTATTTCCATTATATGTATCGAATGGGAATTATCCCTAAAAATGTACCTTCTAGAAGAAAGGTACATTTTATTTTTAAGGAGGATCTTAGATATATGGACAGGATTACTGAAGAAACAACTTTTCTATGCAAAAAGAAAATCAATACGATCGAGAATTTGGAAAATTATGAAAGTGAAATAAGCAACAAAATTGAAAAGTTAGTTAAGGAAAGAAGATGCCTTTATAACAAGGTCAAAAGATGTCGAAATCTTGAAAGAAAAGAAATGATTCAAAAAGATATCGAAACAATTTCAAAAGAAATAAAGGATTATCGAAAGGAGGTGAAATTATGTGAAGGTATCAAACAACGTTCCTTAAAGATTAAAGATAAATTGCAAATAGTTAAGGAACAAGAAAATAAAGTACAAGAAAGAAGTTCAAAAGAACGAAAAAGAAATTATTAAGGAAGGAGGAACTTTATGAATGCTGGCGGAGAAACAGCCGATCAAGCAGTGAGGATGACACTGCAAGGAATAGAAATGGCAGCTAATGTAGCTTTAAAGGCAGGTGGAATGGCTTCTAAATCTTTAGCAGTAACGCTTTATGCAATTTTAACAGATAAGAAAAAGGTTAAAGGAAAAACAAGACTTGCTAATATGTTGAAATCTGGAAAGGAACTTAAAGTGTTTGCTGTACATCATTCAGATTTGAAAAAGTTTTGTGAAGAAGCAAAACGTTATGGTGTTCTTTATTCTGTATTAAAAGAAAGAAATAATACGGATGGAATATGCGACATTATGGTACGAGCTGAAGATGCTGCAAAAATCAGCAGGATCGTAGATAAATATGAACTTGCAACTATTGATACTGAAGCAATGAGAAAAGCAGCACTTGCAAAACAGCCTGATGAATTCAAAGATGTCAAACCATTAACTGAAAAAGAACATGATGAGTTGGTATCTTCTTTATTGGATTCAATGAAAGAAGAACAAAACCCGTCTATTGCTCGAACGAAAACGAGAGGCGAAAATCAGTTCGAGCATATCTCAATGGAGGAAGGTATCAATAAAAGACCATCAGTAAAAAAAGAACTAGATGAGATAAAAAATAGAAATAAAAAGGCTAAACCTAAACAAACAGTTAGACAAAGAAATAGGGTACGTCATAAACAGCCTCAACGTAAGAAAAAGATAAAAAGAAAGGTAAGATAAAATATGAGTGATATATATAATTTATTAAACAATGCAGCTAATGAGAAAGTTGAAGAAAAACCTAGAATTCCTCCAGAGGAATATGCCAAACAAAAACAACAAAAAAGACAGAATCTTTATGATATGGCTGAGAAGCAAACACATGAAGTTGTTTCCTCTCCACAAAATTATCTAAACTATTTAGAAATGCAATCAAAATTTGGTTATACTGTTACCAATACACTCTTAGTCATGGCACAATGTCCACAAGCAACACTGTTAAAAGATAACAATCGTTGGGTAGAAGAAAAAAAGTATGTAAAAAAAGGAGTAAAAGGAATTGGAATATTAGAGCCTAAAGGTGAGTATCAAGGAAATGATGGCGTGATAAGAACCAACTATGATGTTAAATATGTTTTTGATATTTCTCAATTAAACAGACCATACAGAATGAAAAAACAAAATTTGTCTGTTAGAGAAATCATCAGCGGTCTAGTTTATCAATCACCTGTTAAAATGCAAATGGTTGACAATACTGAAAATGGTTCGCTAGTACAATACTCTCCAGATAATCAAATGATCTACTATGCAGATGGGATGAGTCCGACAGATTTAATGGAAGGTTTAGCAAGGGAATATTGCTATGTAGAATTTGAAAGCCAATATGGAAATGTTGACAGAACAGAGGATGCCTTTATGGTAAAAAGTGCTGCCTATATTCTTTGTAAAAAATTGAACATTCCAGTTTCAAACGTTGATTTTGCAAATGAAGTAAAAAATTATTTTGAAGGAATGGATTCTCGAGATACCAAAGAAGAATTAAGCAATATTAAAAGTATTGCAGATGAAGTGTGCAATCGAGCTGAAAGAGGAATCTATAGATTGCAACAAGAAAGAGATAGTGTAAGCAGAGGAGAAGAACGTTAATGGGGTTATTTAAGAATAAAGAACCAACGGTTTTGATTAGAGTAACGGACTTTGAAAGAAGAATAATTATTACTGCTTTAAGAAATTTAAGAGACAAGCAAATAAAAGAAAATAAGGATTATGATTATATTGAATCGATTATGGACAAGGCAGCAATAGCTGACATATCCAAATCAAAAAAATCATATGAGGAAAGATAAACAGGTTGAACTTGTTTTTTATTTTGTAGGAGCAGTATTTATAGCGTGGCTTTCAGTTCTTGTTGCTCCTTGCATCCATGAGGGACTATTTGAAGCAATCATTTACTTAAATGATGCAATGAATAGCCCTTTTTCTTTTGAATTATGTCAGGATACTCTTAAATGTATCTTGATATCTGAATCAATCTATTCTTTTTCATACTTGGCTTATTACTATAACAGGAAGAACTATAGAAGAAATGAGGAGTATGGTTCGGCAAAATGGGCGAATAATAAAGCTGTCAATAAAAAATACGCTGAAAAGGACTACTATTCCAATAAGATACTTTCACAGAATGTTCGTATTGGTCTGGATGGCAGACGACATAGAAGAAACCTAAATACTTTGGTTATTGGTGGAAGTGGAGCAGGGAAAACTCGCTTTTTTGGTAAGCCTAATTTGATGCAATGCAATACATCTTTTGTGGTTCTTGATCCAAAAGGTGAACAACTCAGAGATGTAGGAAATCTTTTAGAAAAAGAAGGATATGTTATCAAAGTTGTTGATCTTATCAATATGAACAGATCACATTGTTATAATCCGTTTCGCTATATCAAGGATGATAAGGATGTTTTAAAGCTTATAACTAATCTTATAAGAAATACCACACCTAAAGGTAGTCAAACAAATGATCCCTTTTGGGAAAAATCGGAAACGGCTTTATTAGAAGCTCTTTGTCTTTACCTTTTACATGAAGCACCAGAGGAAGAACAAAATTTCACGATGGTCATGGAAATGATTGCAGCTGCTGAAGTAAAAGAAGATGATGAAGAATATCAAAGTCCGCTAGATGAATTGTTTGAAAGATTGGAAATAAGAAATCCAAATTCATTAGCTCTCAAGCAATATAAGATTTATAAACAGGCGGCAGGGAAAACTGCTAAATCGATTCTTATTTCTGTAGGTGTGCGTTTATCAGCTTTTAACTTGGAAAGTATTGCTAGTTTAACTGCAACAGATGAGTTGGAACTTGATTTGGTGGGAGAAAGAAAAACAGCAATCTTTGCGGTTATTCCAGATAATGATTCAACATTCAATTTTCTTATCGGTATGCTGTATACGCAGCTTTTTCAAATGTTGTATTATCAAGCGGATATTGTTCACGGTGGTGCGTTACCAGTACCAGTACATTTTCTTATGGACGAATTTGCGAATGTTGCTTTACCAGATGAATTTGATAAATTACTTTCTACAATGAGATCACGACTTATTTTTGTTTCAATCATTATACAGAATCTTGCTCAAATCAAAGGACTTTATAAAGATAGTTGGGAAAGTATCGTAGGAAATTGTGATACATTATACTATCTTGGTGGAAATGAACAGAGTACACACAAATTCATGTCAGAATATTTGGGAAAAGAGACACTTGATACAAATACTTACGGTAAATCAAGTGGGAGGTCAGGAAATTATTCAACAAACTATCAACAGGCTGGAAGAGAATTACTTACACCAGATGAGGTTAGATTGTTAGATAATGATTATGGATTGCTTTTTATTAGAGGAGAAAGACCTGTATTTGATAAGAAGTATGATATTTTGAAACATCCAAGAATAAATGAAACTACGGATGGAAATGCAAAACCATATCTACATGGTAAAATCAAATATTCAATTGATGACTGGCAAAATATTTTATTGAGCGATAGAGAGTATGAATTATTGAGCGATGAAGATATGGACAACTACTTTAAACAACTAAATAGTAAATAGGAAAGCAGCTTTAGAAATAAAGCTGTTTTTATTTTGAAGGGAGAAAAACAAATGAGAAAATATTTAAAAAAATACAAAAGAACAATGAAGATATTTTTTGTTTATGCACTTAATATCTTTTTAATGAATTTCAAGGTAATTCAAGTTTATGCAGATGGAGATCCATTAACAGTTGTTAACAATCTTTCAACTTTTGTTTTTAGTTTAATTAGAGCTATTGGAATGATCATTTTAGGGTTTGGAATTGTACAGTTAGGATTGAGTTTAAAAAGTCATGATCCATCACAAAGAGCAAATGGATTTTTAACTGTAGCAGGAGGTATCGTCATTACCTTTGCAAAAGAAATTTTAAATACAATTACAGGATAGTGATTTTAAATAAGTAAGGTAGGTGATAGATATTGGGTAGTATTATTGATAACTTAACAAATGCAATCAATACATGGAATGAGAAACTCGCAGAAATATGGTTGTTACTAACACAGACACCTCAAAACTTTAAAGGCGGAAATATTTGGAATGTGATTGTGAAGATACATGGAGGTTTGCAAGCCATTGGACTAGCACTTCTTGTTCTTTTCTTTGCAGTAGGAATGGTAAAGACATGCAGTAATCTAAACGAGATAAAGCGACCCGAGCAGGCAATTCGTTTGTTTTTAAGGTTTGCAATTGCAAGAGGGCTAGTTGTTTATGGAATGGAATTGATGACAAAATTATTTGAGATTGTGCAAGGTATAACCTCTCAAATTATGACAACAGTAGGTGTTGGAACAGCAACATCTACTACTATTCCTCAAGAAATTATAGATGCAGTAGAGGAATGTGGATTTTTGGAAAGCATACCTGTTTGGGCGGTAACACTTTTAGGTGGTATTTTCATTACGATTTTGTCCTTTGTCCTCATACTTACTGTTTATGGTCGTTTCTTTAAATTGTATATGTATACGGCCATTTCTCCTGTGCCGCTTTCTACTGCTGCAGGAGAAAGTACACAGTCAGTAGCGATAACGTTTATTAAGTCTTATGTGGGTGTATGTCTAGAAGGAGCAATTATAGTTTTAGCCTGTATTATTTTTTCACAATTTGCGGGGTCACCACCAGTTGTAGACAGTGAAGTGAGTGCAATTTCTATGTTGTGGAGCTATATAGGAGAACTTATTTTCAATATGCTGATTTTAGTTGGTACGGTAAAAATGTCAGATCGAATAGTTAAAGAAATGATGGGATTGTAATACTTTAATCTAAAATATTGAATATATAGTATTATAAGGGTATAATATTACTAGAATATTACTATATTGGAGGTGCTTATTATGAATATTCGTCCATCTGCAGCAATTAGACAAAATTATAATGAAATTGCAGACCTTTGTAGGACAAGTCAAGAACCTGTATATCTTACAAGAAATGGTGAAGGTGATTTAGTTGTTATGGATATGGAGACATTTAGTCGTAGGGAAAAAATGTTAGATTTACGTGAACAACTTCTTTCTGTAGAAGAAGATAGAATGGCAGGAAATAAAGGGTATACAATTGATGAATTAGATAAATACCTTGATGATATTATTTCAGGAGTATAGAAAATGGAATATGAGAAATATAAAGTAATTATTTCAGAAAAGGCAAAAAATATGCTTGCATCAAATATTGCTTTTATTGCTAAGGTAAGTGCTGATGCAGCAACAAAACAAAAAAAAGCGGTTATTGATGGTATACGATCATTAGAGCAAATGCCCAAACGCTATCCTTTTTTTAACGAAGAGTATATACCACCAAACAAATATAGAAAAATGTTTATAAAAAAATGGTATTTGATTTTATATCAAATTCAAGAAGATGTTGTATACGTTGATTATATACTTGATTATAGAAAAGATTATCAATGGTTAGATAAGTAAAGAGTTAATGGCAAGAGAAATTTCCTCTTGCTTTTTATTTGTGAAAAAAGAGGAAGGAGTAATATGGAAGTAAAAATTAATAAAGAGATAAGAGAATATACAGAAGGCATTTTCTTAGGATTATCCCTAAGACAATGCTTTTTTTCTTTTTTAGCGTGTGTAATGGCAGTTATATTTTATTTTTTATTCATTGATCATTTAGGAATGGAGATAACAAGTTGGTTGTGTATGATTTCAGCTGCACCATTTGCAGCACTTGGATTCATTAGATTTCAAGGAATGAATGCTGAACAGATTGTTATATGTGCGATACGCTCACTATTGATTAAACAGCATAATTTGATATTTAAACCACAAAATTTATATTACGAATATTTAAAAGAATTTTTAGAAATTAAAAGAAAGGAGTCTATTGATCCAAATGATAAAAAGCTACGAAAGATTGAAAAAACAAAACAAAGAAAAAATAAGTGTTCCCAAAAGCGCACAGGATCTAATTGATATTGATACTATCTATAAAGATGGTATTTTTTGTTCTAAGAACAAATATTCTAAAACATATAGATTTAAGGATATTAATTATTCAATTGCTTCAAAGGATGAAAAGGTTGGATTGTTTTTAAATTATAGTGAATTGCTTAATTCATTAGACAGTTCAACAATGACAAAGATTACAATCAATAATAGAAAAATTAATATAAAAGAATTTAAAGAAAAGATTTTAATTCCATTAAGAAATGATCATCTTGATAAATATCGAAAAGAATACAATGATATGTTATTAGAGAAAGTATCTGGAGCAGATGGAATTATTCAAGAAAAGTATATAACAATAACTGCCTTTAAAAAGAATGTAGAAGAAGCAAGAAATTTCTTTTCAAGGGTAACTGTAGAATTATCATCTCATTTTTCTAAATTGGGTTCTCAATTAGAAGAACTTGATGCTATTGAAAGATTAAAAATTCTTCATGATTTTTATAGAAACGGACATGAAGAACAGTTTTCATTTGATATGGATGATTCAATGAGAAAGGGACATCATTTTAAAGATGCTATCTGTCCACAAATGCCAAAATTTCATGATAAATATTTTCAATTAGGAGATAAGTATGGAAGAGTTATGTATTTAAGTGAGTATGCAAGATATGTAAAAGACAGTTTTATTTCAGAACTTTGTTCACTAAATAAAAATCTTATGTATTCAATGGATATCATTACAGTTCCAACAGACGAGGCAGTAAAAGAAGTTGAAAGAAAATGGCTAGGTGTTGAAACTAATATCACAAATTGGCAAAGAAGACAGAACGCTAATAACAATTTCAGTGCTGTAATTCCTTATGATATGGAACTTCAAAGAAAAGAGAGCAAAGAATTTTTAGATGATTTAACAGTAAGGGATCAACGTATGATGTTGGGCTGTATGACAATCGTTCATTTAGCTGATAGTCTAGAAGAACTTGATAACGATACAGAAGCACTTATGGCGATTGCAAGAAAGTATATGTGTGAATTGGATATATTGTTTTTTGCAAGTAGACAGCTAGATGGCCTATCAAGTGTTTTACCAATTGGAACAAATAAACTAAATATTGTAAGAACATTGCTTACAGAAAGCATGGCTGTCTTTATACCGTTTAGAGCACAGGAAGTTGTTGATGATGGTGGTATTTGGTTTGGACAAAATGCTATTACAAATAATTTAATTATGTGCAATAAAGAAAAATTGATGAATCCTAATGCCTTTCAGTTAGGAGTACCTGGCTCTGGAAAATCCTTTTTAACAAAGGAACAAATCGTATTTTTAGCTCTTGCAACTCAAGATGATATTATTATCTGTGATCCAGAAGCAGAGTATTCACTTTTAGTTAAAGAGTTGGGAGGAGAAGTTATAACGATTGCAGCAGGAAGTGAAAATCATATTAATGCAATGGATATGTTAGAAGGTTATGGTGATAGTGGTAATCCAGTTGGAGATAAGTCACAATTTATCATGTCTTTATTTGAACAGTTGGATAGAGATGGAATTAAACCAGTAGATAGGTCAATTATTGATAGATGTGTAACTTTGGTATTTCAGGATTATTATCGAACAAGGGAAATGCCTACACTTGTTACGTTGAGAGAGAAACTGTTAGAACAGCCTGAAATAGAAGCAAGAAGTTTAGCATTGAAACTTGAATTGTTTACGGATGGCTCATTAGATGCATTTGCACATCAAACAAATGTAAATACTTCAAGCAGAATTGTATCGTATGATATTTTTAAGCTTGGAAAACAATTAAAGACAATGGGATTATTAGTAATCACGGACGCAATGATTAACCGTGTTAATGAAAATTGGCGAAAAGGTAAAAGGACACATATCATTCTTGATGAATTTCATGTAGTTTTTGAAAATGAAGAGAGTGCTTCTTTTTTTAATTCGGCATGGAGACAATTTAGAAAAAGAGATGGCTATCCTATTGGAATTACACAGAATGTTGAATATCTGTTAGATAGTGTTCAGGCAAGTACGATGCTTTCTAACAGTGAATTTGTTGTTATGCTAAATCAATCATATCAAGATAGAGAAAAGCTTGCGAAATTACTGAATATCTCTGATGAGCAGTTAAGTTATATAACTAATGCACAATCAGGGTGTGGACTTATTAAGTATGGTGGAAACATCGTACCTTTTATAAATAGATTTCCAAAAAATACATTGCTATATAAATTGATGTCAACAAAACCATCAGAAAAGAATAAGTAACAAATTTATTGCTCTTGATAATCATCAAGAGCAATAGTAAAATATCCATAAAGGAGTAGGATGGTTATGGATAGAAATCAAATAAAAGCAATAATGAATGATATATATACCTCAAGCGAAGCAGCGGAGTATTTACAAATCTCCACACAAAGATTAAATCAATTAGTTCATGACAAACAAATTGAGCCAATAAAGGTAAGTAAATCAATTATGTTATTTTTAAAAGAGGATCTAGAAAAAAGAAAAATGACAAATGTATCTAACAATAAAAATACAACAAAAGCAGGAATGTTTAATATTAACAATGCTTATGTTCGAGATGCTATTTTATATTATACGATTCAACAATATTTTAATAACAATGATAAAAAGACATGTGAATATATAGATCAATTAGAAAAAATAGATCATTTTGATTTCAGAAGTGGATTAAAAAATAATATTCCCTATTTGTCATCAAAATTAAATATTTCAGAAAAAGAGTTTTATAACTGTTATTTGAGAGTAAAAGATAGCTTTGCAAAATTAACAGATGATGTTATTTTAGTAAAAAAAGGTGATGGAATATATTCAAAGTTATTAGCTGATACTCAAGGAACACCACCATTTCTATTTCTAAAAGGAAATGTTCATCTATTGAATGAAAAGTCTGTATGTGTTGTTGGAAGCAGAAATGCTTCAATAGATTCAATGAAGAAAACAGAAAAAATCGTAAAGTCACTTATCAAAAGAAATATTGTTGTTAATGCTGGTCTTGCTAAAGGAATCGATACAGCTACTCATAAATCAGCCTTACAAAATGGTGGAAGAACAATTGCAGTTATAGGAACTCCAATTAATCAATACTATCCAAAAGAAAATAAAGAATTGCAATTAGTTATTGAAGAAAAAGGGTTAGTGGTTTCACAATTTCCACCATGTAATCCAGTTTATAGATGGAACTTCCCAACAAGAAATGGGACAATGAGCGGAATCTCATTAGCAACGATTATCATGGAAGCAGGAGAAACAAGTGGAGCTTTAAAACAAGCTGATTACGCTCTAAAACAAGGAAGAGATGTTTTAATACCACAATCAGCTATTAATAATTCTTCTATATCATGGCCAAAGAAATACCTAAAAAAAGGAGCACATTCTTTTAAAAATCTAAAAGAGGTTTTAGAAATATTAAATAAAAATGAAGTTCTTTATAATTTGTTTAACAACGATGATATGGAGGAAGTAAGTAATGTGGAAATGGACTAGACCAGATAATATACAGTTACTAATATTAGATGGCGATACATTAGAAGAAGAATTTTTAACTTATCCATATTCTAAAGATGGTAAGATTATTAAAAAAATTATTGTGACAAAGACTGATAAATTGATAAGTTATGAAAATTCTATTATGTATTTTGACTTGTATGATTTAATACAGGAAGTAATGGAAAAAGAAAAATGTGAATCCTATTCAATTATTTCTATAAGTAAAGATATTTTATTTTTAAAATCTATGATTGAATATCATATAGGAACAATACTGGTTGGAAATTTAATACATGATTTCTTAAAGAATATACCAGATTATGATGTTTTAACTATAAAACAGATTGTGGAAGTTCTTAATTATGACAGGAAAGGATATTGTGCAGAAATATTCGCAACATATGAATCGTCTAAAAAGACTATGTCACTATTATTTTGTAATGAATCTATTACTTTAGCTGATGGAAGTGAGAGAGTTGTGGATTTATATTTTGGTGGTAGATACTATGCTAATAAACACATGTATATTTTGAATGATCCTTTATCACATATAGTTAAACAATTTAAATCTCGATATGTTAAGGTTGTTGATTTGTTTTTTGATTTAGCTTGTCGATATATTGCTCAAATAGAAAATGTAGATAGCTTTACTTATATTCCTTTGAAGCCTGCAGATATAAAAGAAGGTAAGTTTGATAGATTCAATAATTTAAAACTTATAGGATTAAAAAAAGAAAATATGCAATTAGATACTTTTCTTAGATGCATAAAGGATTTTTCCCAAAAGGGTAATGATTTATATGTGAGAAGGGAAATAGTAAAAGGTGCTTTTGAAGTAATAAAAGATGTTGAAAATAAAACAATTGTTATAATTGATGATGTTTTCTCTACTGGTTCAACAATTCTTGAGGCAGTAAAAATATTGTATGAAGCAGGTGCAAAGAAAGTTATTGCTGTATTATTATCAGTTAATCAATTAACAGAATCATCTATCAAATATAAAAATTTAAAATGTAATATTTGTGGAAGTAATATGAAATTAAGAATGAATAAATCAAGTGGACAATTGTTCTTTGGATGTGAAAATTATCAAGAACATGAAAATGGTAAATCAAGTACAATTGATCTGTTAAGTGGAATGGATACATTAAAAGAAATTAATAAATTAGAAGTAGTTGACATAGTTGACTTACAGGATGAATTTTAAATATTTAGATATGCTTTTGATAAAGGCATATCTTTTTTTATAGGAGGAAATAACAATATGGATAAACAATTACCAGCAATATACAATGATCCTTATATTAGTGAATATTTTAAAATACTTTATAAGGAACATAAAGAAGATAAAATAAATGAAACTAAAGAATTACTTGATTATATTTCAAATATGGAAAAGAAAATAGATTATATGACAAGTGAAGTCTTAGAATTAAAGAATACAATAGAACAATTACAAAATCCAACTATTCGAGAAACTATGAAAAGTATAACTGAAGATATAAAAAAGACAGTAGATAATGGAAAGAAACAATTAAGTGATATAAAATCAAATATTTTATCTTCAGTAAAAGAATGTGTGAATCAGTTTAAACAACATGGTAAACAGACAGTTATCAAAACGATTGAAATTTCACATTTTAAAGTGGCTCTTGGAAAATTCCATAGGTCACTTTTTAATTGTGTTAATAAAACACATCTACTTATAAATAAATGTGATGCTGTTACTAATGAATTAAGAAATACAAAGATGAATTTTAAAAATATTGGTGCAATTATTATGGGAAAACCACCAGTTAATAAAAGACCAGAAGTGAATAAAATGAATTTTATTCAAAGAACATCACGTTCAATGCTATCTAATTTAGAAAAGATGATTGTAAAAACTTCAAAGATGATTCATCGAGTGGATAATATAGATAAAAAGTCTGTAAAAAGTGAAATAAAATATTTAGAAAGCAAGACGACAAAAAAGTCAATAAAAAATAAAATGAAAAAAAATAAGATAGTGAGGGGAATATAATGAAGTATTTTAACAATGAACATAAAAAAGCATATCATTTAGCTATAGAAAAAAGTGGAATTAATGATGTTTATCATCAATCGCTATTTTATACATTAACCATTGATAAAGATTGCAGAGAGCATATTAATGATCTTTATGATTTTAATAGAAACAGTATTAAACTGTCGGGACTAGATAAATCATGGCATACTTCAGGATCAATTAATACAGCGCTGATGGGTTTTAATTTGTTCAATGGTTATGTAGATGAAAAAAATGCAAAAGTTTCAACACCTTATGAACTGTTTTCATGTGAATACAGTTCTTTTTTTATGGAGTCAATAAAATTAAGATATCCTGAATATTATAAATCTAGAAAAGATAAGAGTTTTGATACTTGTTTATGATAAAGAATATTAAGACAAAAGAAACAATTAAGGATATTAAGACTCTTGATAAGAAAAAGACGCTAGATTCTTTTAATAAAAAGCAAAGTATCAATACAAAAAATAATGTACAGGATGAAAAGGAAAATAAGGAGTCAAATTATGCAATAAATAAAATCAAAAGTGCAAGTGAAAAAACACTTGTTAGTGCTAGAATAAAAATAAAGCAATATCGGAGCCAAAAAAGAAAAAGTGAAAAGTTTATAAAGGAAAACAGTACAAAAAAGGGTAATATTAAATTAAAAAACATAAAATTATCAACAGCTAAAAATAAAATTAATCCCAGAACAAATGGTAATTTATCGAACACAATTAATCAAACTTTGTCGAATCATACAATAAGTCAATCAAGAATGTTGAACAAATATAGAAAATCATTAAATAAGTTTAATGGAACAACCACAATGAAATATTCAGGTAATAAAATTATAGATTTTATAAAAAAGCTGATAAGTTTTGTAAAAAAGCCAATAGCAATCATGAATCATTTGATTTCTTATGGAACAGGAATGATTATTCTAATAGTGATTGTTTTATTTATTGGAGTATTTTCTGCTTTGTCAGATGATTCCAGTGTAAATACATCTGTAGAAGGACTTAGTTTGGAAGTAATAGCTTATACACCAGTGATTGAAAAATATGCGTTGGAAAGTGGGATTGGTGATTATGTTTCTTTGATACAGGCAGTAATGATGCAAGAAAGCGGAGGAAAGGGAAATGACCCTATGCAATCATCAGAATGTGGGTTTAATGAAAAATATTCAAGGGTGCATAATGGAATAACAGATGCTGATTATTCCATTAAGGTGGGAATACAACATTTAGCTAGTTGCTTAAATGATGCAAAAGTAGCTTCAAGTGGGGATACCGAGCATATATCATTAGCCCTTCAAGGGTATAATTATGGAAATGGATATATAAGTTGGGCAAATGAACAGTTTGGAGGATATACTAGAGCAAATGCAAAGGTGTTTTCTGATGAAATGAAGGCAAAATTAAAAACAAATGTTTATGGTGATCCTGATTACGTTGCACATGTTTTAAGGTATTATCATATTGGAAATAACAATATAGTAGAAGTTGCAAAGTCACAAGTTGGAACAACAAGTGGAAGTAAATATTGGACATGGTATGGATTTAATAAAAAAGTAAATTGGTGTGCCATTTTTGTATCATGGTGTGCAAATGAAAGTGGAATGTTAGATGATAGCTCAGTACCAAAGTTTTCTCTATGTACAGATGGAGAAAATTGGTATAAGAAAAATAATAGATGGAAAGATAAATCTTATGTGCCATTGACAGGAAATATCATATTTTTTGATTGGCAACAGGATGGTCATACAGATCATGTAGGTATTGTTGAAAAAGTTGAAAATGGAAAAGTATTCACTATAGAAGGTAATAGCAAAGATGAGGTTAGAGAAAAAAGTTATAATTTAAGTAGCAAATCAATTTATGGGTATGGAGTTTAAGAAATAATAGCCTGTTATAAATTTATTATTGTCATATTTTATCGTATTATGGATTTTATTATGATATAATCTTTAAGCACTTATGTGCCTATGGAGGATCTAGCATGTTTAAACATCATACTAGGAGACTAGCATTGATGTGACTTTAAGAGAGGATTAAATGGAATATTTAATTATTCTTTATTTAATTCTAGTTATTACCGCTTTTATATTGAAGTAGTTTTAACTGCTTAAGTCTATTGATGCTAGTATCCAAAATAGTGAAAAAGGAAGAATTGCCGTTCTTCCTTTTTCTTTAGTCTATTAATGCTAGTCCTATGACTACGCCTATAGTATATCACATTTTTTATAAAATTAAAGTTGCATATTATTTTTTATAGATTTATTTCAAAATACGATAAATTATATATGAACCCATAAATCCTATAATGATGCTTGTAATATCAAAATATCCTGTTAGTGTAAGCAATTTTACTAATTTGAATATAATTATAATTACGAATGATGATATGATAAAGATCTTGCTTGAGTTTAATTTAGAGAAAACTCTTGGAAGAAGATATCCTAATGGCATAAACTGAACAAAAGAAATAATGCATTGTTTTATTGAAATATTGTACAATGGTATTAAATTTGTTGAATGACAAATAGCTTCAAAATACGAAAGCCCGCCTATATTGTTGATACCTTGATTTATATATGAAATGAATATCATTAATATGAGATATACTGTTAAAAGGTATTTATATGTTGATTTCTTCATTTGTATTAGCTCCTGTTTTTAAAATAATATATTTAGAGTAGAGTGTTTTTTCATAATTGTCGTATGTTTCACCGTTATATTTCATTACAATATCATTGACGATTTTTAAACCTAATCCATGATTTTCACCCTTGGAAGATTTAAAGTGCGATTTGATGGGATTTTTTATCGAATAATTACAAACTTTAATGATTATGTCATGATTATAGACAATATCAACATTTATTGTATTGGCGGATGTATTTTCTAAAGCATTATCTATTAAATTCATTAGAATAATTAAAATATCAAAGCCCATATTGCTTAGTTGTGATAAGTCCGTTGAATGAATATCAAAGTTGATATTATTATTATTAGATTCTATGATTGAGTTAAGATAGCTATCAATATAAGAAATATTGCAGAAGCGATTCATTTTTGATGTAACGTTTGTATTTATTAATTGATCAATATATTGTAAAGAAGCTTCTGTATTTTGATATGCGATAAGTTGCTTAAGATTAAGTAAATGATTTTTATAATCATGTTTTAATTTTCTTAAATCTTCATTTTCTATTTCAAGCCCTTGATAATAAGCTTTATCAAGTTGTTGAGCTTTATACATAGATATATTTATATCTTCTTTTCTTTTAAGAATGTAACAGTAATTAAGAGAAACTACTATAATTATTGATAAAAGAAGAAATCCTAAAATGAGTAAACCCAAATAATAATTTAAGTTATTAATAAAGAAATTATAGGATAAAATGAACATGAATATAAAAAGTATGATATTAATCAGTATTATAAGAACAAGATCATAAATATTAAATTGTACTGAATTATTTAAGAATGATAATTCGTTTAAATAATAGAAAGCCATTAAACTCATAAAAATTGCAATGCAGTCAATGTTTGCTGAATAAAAAATTGAAAACCGAGTTGAATTTTCAAGCATAAAAATAAGAAAAACATAGCTTAGGAGATAAAATAATACAATAATTAAAGAATTATAATACGATTGAAAAAAATTCAATTTTCTAATCAACATAAAACATATAGTAAAATAAATAAGTTTTAGAAGAGAACTTAAAAGAAAATAATCATTAATAAAACTCATAGAGATAGCATAAATAACAGTTGTAATTAAGCAGTTTTTTATAATAATTATCTTTGACTCATTATGATTGCTGAAAGAAAATAATATTCCTATAAGAATACCAATCACATAATTATATATTTCTAGCATTGTAAATACTCCTTTCTAAAATTTTAATTTTCAAGTCTTTTTGATTTCTTCTACTTACTTGAAATTCATTGTGGTTTATTTTAACAGTTCCTTTGTTATAAATAGGTTCCATATCTAAATTAATAATAATATTACGATTGATTTGATAGAAACGATCATCTAATTCTTTTGATAAAAGAGATAAGGATTTTTCAGAAAGCTTAATTTTAGAATTGTTATTAAGATAAATAGTGGTATCACGTAAACTATATTCAATATAAGCAATCTGATTAAAATATATATCAAATTCTTTACCATCTTTTATAATTGTTAGATGTTCTTTTTTTATTATTCTACAAATGATATCGTCAATTTCTTCTAAATGGCTTTTTTCAACGAAACCAACAACATTTCTATTAAAACATTTTTTGATCATTTCATCATGACTTGAAATAAAAATGATATCAAGGTGTTTATATGATAAAGATTGGGCGATATCAATACCGCTAATATTCGGCATTTCTATATCCAAAAATAAAAGTTCAAAGGAATCTATATGATTTTTTAAATCGTTATAATTTGTGTATATTGAAATATCGAAATGATATTTAGACAAATAATTTTCTAAACTTTTACAAAATGAAATATTATCATCCAATATTGCAACTTTCATATAACCACCTCACTTTACAATTTAATTATATATGATTTAAATGAATGAAAAAATACCATCCATGAGTATTTAAGACCATTCATTCCTTAAATGTTTATTTTTTAATATTCTATACATAAAATGTAAGTAGCTGGCCAGGTAATATGAAAAAAGGAGAAAAAATTATGAAAAAAATAATAGTAATGCTTTTGAGCTTAATGGTTATGACAAGTGTAGGAACTATGAATGTTTCAGCACTAGAAAGTGTAAATAATAATATTTACTATGATGAAAAAGGAAATTATGATAATCCAGAGACGGGAGAATATTTTCATTGGGACAATTCTAATGCAAGATCGACAGCTAAGTCATTTTCATTTAAAATTAGATATTCATTAAAATCAGGAAGTTTTAAATTAAAAGGTACAAATTCAAAAATTAGAATTAGTAATGCAACTTTTGTTTATGCGAGTGGAAGTAAAGCAAGTTGTTGTTCTAAACATAGATTTACGGTTAATTTAAGAAGAGACGGTTTATCTAATAATGAAGCAACTTTCTATGCACCATTTACAAGTGCAAAAACTGTTAGTTTAGGTGGAGGTTTTTCAACATCTTCAAGCTATCTTGTAGAAATTTCAAATAATGATAATTTGCCATCTGGAATTTATCTTTCAGGTAGTGGAACGGTAGAAAATTAATATGAAAAACAAAAAAATAACACGTATCATTATATTGCTATATATAGTGTTATTATTTGCATATCCTTATATTCTAGGAAGAAATGTAAGTGATATAAATGGTTCTTTACCATTCTTTGACAAGATAGTTCAAAATACTAACTTAATTCCATTTAATTTTAATTATGATATTAATTTAGATATTATTGTAAAAAATATTGCTTTGAAATTACTTTTATTTGTACCTTTTGGAATGATAATGAAAAAGGAAGTTACTTTTAAACAAGGTATATGTGCTTTATTATTACTTAGTATATGCAAAGAAATATTGCATTTAGTTACATTTGCAGGTTATTTTGATATAAATGATATTTTATTATATATTGTAGGATATTTAATTGGATGGTATTTAAAAATTGGAAATACACAAAAAAAGTTATCTCATAACAAGTAGTAAAATAAGATTTTGATGAATTTTTACGTATCTGTATGTCTAACGTGGTATTTTAATTGAGCAGTTTCTTTCGCTCTAATAGTCTAACAGGGTTGTTCAACGAGCACGAAAGTGCTCTTTTTTTAATGATTTATTTAAAGACCAATTTGTTCCTTTTTTTATAAAATTTTTCAGTATATGTTATTTTGTTCTTGTAGGAGGAAACAAACCATGAAAAATATAGATGAAATTGTAGATACAACAGAACTGTTAAAAAAGGGAATAAAGAACCAGCTGGAATCCGCTACAGTTACATTGCAATTGGTACATCAAAGTGAAGAATGTCCAGAAAACATATCGAAAGTTTTATATAATCAAATAGGAGCATTAGTTTTTTGTAAAGAAGAATTGGATAAACTTTATGAATGTTTGAATCATTTGGATAGTTTAATTGTATTTTCTAAAGTAATTGCATAGTATTAAAAACAAAAAGTGACTGCATTTTATAGTCACTTTTTCATTTGATAAAAATTAAGTTGATTTTTCTTCCAATAAGATTGAATTTTAGAAAGTTCTTCAGAATTAATACGCAAGATGTAATCTTTCATATTATTGATAAAATCGTCTCTTAAACGTGGACTGCCGAAATAGTGTGGCCTTCCATTAATGTGTTCAATATCTAAAACTTCAATAAGCATTCTAGAATATTCTACCTTGTAAACTTTAGAAGGATAGTTATTTTGATCTTTACTACGGATATCTTTGAAATATAATGTGGTTTCCATGTTAAAAATTTCACCTCATATATTGCATTATATCAAGATTAAAATATAAAACTAGACTTGACATATATTTGATGATTAAAATTTAAAGTAAAAATATATAAATTTTAAATAATATACATAGATAGCAAAGAATAAATATTGATGTAGAAATTAGTTTCAAAATGAAAACTTTTAGATTAAGAAACTTATGTAACTAAAATAATATAAAAACTTTATTAAGAACTGTTCAAATTATAAGAAAATGATTTTTTATAAAAGCCATTTTAATTGATCAAGATCAATGTAATTTTGAAATGATTTTGACAAAATGAATGCAATTGGTTTTTATTATAATTTTTTATGTTAATATAAGAAATATCAAGGAGATAAAATTATGAAAAAAAATTGTAATAAGCCCTATAATGTTAATCATCGATTATACATATGTCTAACAATACTATTTACTATCACTTTATTTATTTCATTATGTATGTCTGGCGATAATTGGTATCAGAATATACATGATATTTTAAATAATTTATCATATGGATGTATTGCATCGGTAGTTGTTGCTTAGCTGATTGACTGTGCAAATGTAAATAATCAAAATAAAAAATCAGCCGCTATTTATAATCTTGTATTCGAGGATTTAAAAGGTAATCTTGTTTGTTTTATAGGTGCTTGGGCAACTGTTTGTTATCAATCTTTTAATAAATTTGATTACCATAGAGAAAAACATACATGGATAGAATGGTATGATATCTTCAATGAAAATTATGAAAAAATGGAAGATAACGAGGAAAAATGTAAAATTATCGAAGATGTATCTAATAAATTACAACTGTCTATAAAATCTTTTAAAGCTTCTTATCATGAATTAATGTCTGAACAATTTTTATTAGCAACTAATGAATTAATAAGTTTAGATTTAAGATACACATTACGAAGCATGGAACAAGAGTTTGCTTTTTTGGATTATCAATTGCATGTGGAAGATAGTGATAAAATAAAATTATTAAATATTGTATGTAAAAATATTGAATTTTATATTAATCAATGGGACGATATCAAACATTTTAATAGTGTATCGTTTTCTCCACAAAAATTTTATCTTGCCGAAAAAGGAATAGGATAGTTACCTATTCTAAATAATTATTTAAATTATATTTGGAGGAAATTATGGAAAATAATGAAGAAAAAAAACAAATTCAATTAACTGAAAATGATTTAATTATTAATCGACGTTTAAGCAAACTATTCTCATTAATTAATAAATATGAAGAATTGTCCAAAAAAGGAACATGGCTTTATAAATTGCTTTTAGGTGTTCTTTTGATAGCTACGGTGATAATAATTTACGCATTGTTTACTACAAATGTTATAGCAAGTGTAATCAGTAATATAAATAATCAAGAAAATGTATCAATTGTTGAAATTGCATTAGCTTTTTTCTTACCTTTATTGAATATTATTGCAACGGGTTTATTTTATTTTGAAACAAATTATTGTACTTCAAAAGTAGATACAAATAATAAAATTATAGATTTATCAAATACAGCGTATGAATTAGGCTACAATTTATATTTAAATGGTAAATTGACAAAAGAAAATAAAGAACTTTTTGAAAATAAATTATTAAACATTGAAGATTAATAATGACTGTTACTTATTTGTTTAATATAATGATTTATTATAGGAGTAACTATTTAGCTAGTGGGTTAGATTTTTCATAGATGCAAAATTTAAAAAAAGGTAGAATAATAAGATATATTTGTAAAAAAGTATTTAATTTTTTAAGAACAAACATTTAAGAGTGTTATGAAATTAATTCAATATCATAATACTCTTTTTTAATTATTTGTACTTCTAAAATCTAATATAAATTTCTTTTATTAAGTTTTGATTAAATTATTATCAGACATAGAGGATGTAATCTTGAATTGATGGCGTTTATTTCTAAAATATTGTTATCTTTATTCTATATAAGAAATAGATTATGCATTATAATATTATTATAATAAAAAGGATTGTTAGATAAATTTTTTTAGATAAGTATTAAATTAAAATATATTATCAATATAGTTGTTACGTGAGTAGTAAGGAAAGGAAGATGAAAATGAACAAAAAGTATCAAATTTTTATAAGTTCAACATATAAAGATTTAATAGAGGAAAGAGAAAGGGTAATAAAAACTATTTTAAAAATGTATAATTTTCCAATTGGAATGGAGATGTTTCATGCAGATGATGACAAGCAATGGGCTCAAATAAAAAATACTATAGATCATTCTGATTATTATATTTTAATTTTAGGAAGATGTTGTGGCACACTTATTGATGATGAAAATATTAGTTATACAGAAAAGGAGTATAATTATGCTTTAAAAAAAGAAATACCAATATTAAGATTCGTTATATCTGATAAAGCAAAAAAAGAGGATTATGTAGAAACTATAAAACAACAGCGAGCATATAGAAAATTCTATAATAAGGTTTTAAAGTATCCATGTGATTTTTGGACAAATTCAGATGAACTAGCTATGTTGGTGGCAACGGCATTAAGTGAAAAAATTAAGAACGGTAATAGATTAGGTTGGATAAGAGGTAATAGTTTAATTAACCTATATGATCATAATGATATTAGACTTCATATGATATATGATGTATATTATTGTGGAGGTTTTAAGCAAGATAAACCGAATATTATTAATTCAAGATTGGAGTTGAAAAATAACGGAGAGGCTTTTTTTTATAATAATTTAAAAAATGATGAATTTACTTGTGAGTATTCATACGCAGGAAGATATTTCTTTGATCAAAATTTGATATATGTTTATTTGAAAAATTTGGATTCAAATGAACATGCTACAATGATATTAATGAAATCAGCAAGTAATTTTCAAAGATTAATTGGAATGTTTTTGGCCTTATCTCCTAATTTGATTCCTGTTTGTGTTAAAATATCCTGTTTTAATAATATTGACAAAAAGGATATTAACTTAAAATTATTAACAGATATGCTTATGAGTGAAAATGAAAACTGGAATAATCAAATATTTACCATTGAAGAAAAGACACAATATTTATTTTTTTCTGATAATATTTATAAGTAATATATTTCAATACAATAAATGTTTTTAAGAGAATTTTAGAGTTTTAATGTTATATAAAGAATACATAACTGATTATAATTATTGAAATTCATGGATTTTGTTGCAGTATCTAGAATATTTAATGATATAGGATGAATTACTTTGCTACTATATTAATTATTAATTTCAATGACATATGTAATCAAATATTATTGACTTTTTTAAATGAAATTATAGCTAAGCATTGTATGTAAAAATTGTAATGTAAGGATTTCTTTTACTTTGATAGAAATGACGGAGATATATTAGTTGATACAATATCTGATAGAATTACAGCTAATTTTGTATTTAATTTACATTATAAAAATTCAAATAAGGTAACTTAGGAAAATGAAGTTTGAAAATAATATTGATATCGTATTTCTTATGTCACTTACTTTAGAAGTAACTATATTTTGTACATTAATCACATATATATTAAAAGGAATATTTTTCTTATTAATATTCCTTTTAATAATATAGTGTAATGTGCTAAAACAAAGAAATTTTAAAAATTGAATGAATTTAGTATTTTGGAGTAATATAATTAATTAAAAAAGCCATTATTAATTTGTCCTTCAATATCTTTATGTGAAAATAATTCTTTCTTTTCAAAAGTATCTAAGTTCATAGACTCTAAAACAGATTGACCTTTAGATAATTTAATTACATAAATTATTTCATTTTCCTTCATATTTATTCCTATAAAATAATATGAATTATCTAATTGTTTTATATGGCTCTCTTTTTTAGATTTTCTGTTAATTTTATACACTTTTATTTTCCCGTCTATATATTCTGATTTATAATAAATATTTTTTTTATTTGCAGCTAAAGAAGTGATAGAACCACTAATTGATAAATTAATTATTTTTTTTAATTTGCATGTTTTAATATTGTACTCATACATGGTATAAGGAATATTATAATTTGAAATTTTACCATTGTTATAATCATCTCTTATTTGCCATTCCTTTTGTTCATTATAACCAATAATTATAATTTTTCCTTCATTCTTTAAATATGTTTGAGCTCTTATAGTAAAATCATTTGGGCTTAATTTATTAATATTATGAGTTTTTAAATTATATTTCCACATGCCTAAACTTGAATTATTTATAACTGCAAATAATAATAAGTTATCTTTGTTTATTTTATATATAGAATTTATACAAAAGACATCAGTAGTTAATTGAGTTGATTTTTTTGATTTTAAATTATATTCAAATAGTTCGTCATTTCCATTAATTCTATATGTGTAATAAACTACATTTCTAATATCATCATAATATGTTAGCGGATATTGTGTATTAAATGGTAATTGTGAAATTAGTTTTTCTTTTTTGAGTTTCAAATCATATTGATAAGTATTCATTTCTAAAACTTGATCTTCATTTGTAGTATGTGTAAGGGTAAAAGAAATATAGTGATTAATTTCTTTTTTTTGTTGATTCTGATTAGTACACGCGCAAAAAATACATGGACATAAAATAGTTATTAATATTTTAATTATGTTGGATTGTCGCATTTCCGATACTCAAGCTAGAATTATAAGTATATCCCCAATAAGATACACCGTTTTTCCAAATATCAACGATTGCATTTGGCATTGAACCAATGTCACGTTTTTTCATAACGTGTGTTTCTATAGAACCGTTTGTTCTAGGCAAAGCAACAATAACATCACTGTTATATGCACAAGGATCATAGTCTTTTTGTAAAGCAATATCACCTGTTACCAAATAATTATCATGAGTTCCTTTTTGATCTGAGAAGGTTGTTGCTCGACCTTTACCATAGTATTTATAGTCACCATAATGTTTAATTCCTTTATAAAGACGATTAGGATAGCTACCCCATTTAGCAATTAGTGTATAACTAGGATCACTGGCACCTCTTGTAATATTCTTGTCTTGATAGCTAACATTGTTTGTTACATTTTCTTTTGAATCTTTTAGAATATAAATTTTTGAAACTAAGCCATCAGATCCATATTTTACATACATTCCTTTACAAGGATCGGGATAATTTGCAACAATGACTTTCGAATCATCTATACTTAGATTAGAACTCCCAACTTCTTTAAAAGTATCCTTATTAAATTCATTATTCTTTTTTTCAGTTTCATTAAGAATGGTATAATTTTTTTCATCAGTATATTTGATTAGAGTATTTGGGCTCATTGAATTTGGAATACTTTCTTTTGCAAAAATATTAACATTGGACATTGATAGTAAACTTAAAAAACTTAATACAGCAATTAGATTCTTTTTTTGTCTTTTCATAATTTTTCCTCCTTTTTTAGATAATCTTTTGTAGCATAATCATAAGTATAAGTTATCAATTTTCACTCCAAAATACTCTACATAGGTATTTGATTATACTCTTAAATAGAGATTATCTTTAATTTAATTTTAAAAAAAATAAATAAAAAAAGGAAAAAAATTACGTAAAACATACTTAATTTTACGTAAAAAAATACGAATGGATAAGAAATTTAATTGATTAAAATACTTAATAAAGTATAAAAAGGTAATATAAAACACAAATGGTCTTACATTACCAGTGATTTGAATAATTTTTGATTAAATTATAAATTTATTAATATATATTTTGTGTATTGTTAAAAATGAATTAAGCAAATATGTTATATTCATTATTAATATATATTCATGTGGTAAAATACATAAAAAAATATAAAATATAACCCAAAATATAATAAATGGATATGTTATTTTAAATTTTGTAGAAAATAAATGAAAAAATAACATCAAAGTATTTGCTACTATCAGTATATTGATATCTAATACTGCAGATAAAAAAATGGCAAAGATAAAATATAAATCAAAGAATATCCAACAGCGTAATGGAGTACTACAATGAGAGCCACCTATAAAAATTCGATATGGAGTCCAAAATAATAAAAATTGTAATGCAAAAGAAAATTTATAAAAGAATAGACCAATAATTAAAATATTAAATATCAAAAACATATTATATAAAATTACAAATATTCCATAGTTAAATATATCTATATCAGAGTTAGAAATTATCTCTCTCTTTATTAAAAATAGTGTTATTTTATTACATATAGTCATTTAAGTTTACCTCAGCAGTTATCAATATAAGATTTTCATTTTTAGTAATAATGAATATTGATTCTTTCTTTTTAGGAAATGCTTTTTTTATTTGATCCTCAATAATATTAGAGTTATTTTGAAATATATATTTTATTTTAAGAATATGTAATTCATTTTCTGTTAATAACAATTCTAGTTTGTTAGAATAATTATATATAACTCTTAAAGAATCAATAATGTAATTTATTATTTTGTAGTTGTCATATGCAGAATTTTTCGAAATAAAAGCACAAATTTTGATTTGTTTTTGTTCTTGTATGTAATACTTTATTTCCATATTAACTAAAAAATCAAATAGTTCATTTCCTGTACATAATATAGGAGCAATTTTATGAACCAATTCTTTACTATAGTTGATCTTATTTATTGCAGAATCATAGTTTTTGTTTTTTAAATCAAATTCTATAGACTGAAGAATGTAATTTATTCTATGCTCAATGTTTTCAGTATGTGTTTTAATGTTATTAAGATTTTTTAAATTTTCAAGCTTGTAATAATTTTGTTCAGTTTTCAATTTTGTTTCGTACAATTCCTGATTCATTGATATTATTCTATTAAAAATATAACAAAAAATATAAAATAAAATTAAGAAACCAAAAGATGAAATAAAGGAAAAAAAACTGATTTTTTCTACTAGTGTGTTTGATAAAAAATAATAAGCCATTATTATTATAATTAAAAATTCAAATATTAATAAATAATTTTGTTCTTTTATATATACTTTTGAAAATTTTAAAGGGCGTAATTTTAAAGATAATAATATAAAGAAGGAAAATAATAATTTACATAAAAGAACATGAAATATATAAATAATTTTTGTTTTATATACATCATTAGGCGTAATGCTAAAAATAATAGAAATTAAATAAATAGAAATATAAATACATATGAATAGTAAAATGTTAACAAATAAAGATGTAATAATATCTTGAAAAGAAAATGCTGAATGAAATTTATGTAGAAATAATATTATAACAATTTGAATAAATAAAGTTTGGGTAATACCTATTATGTTGATAGAAGATAAGAAGGAACTTAAAATTGTATTGATAATAACAGTATACAAAATAAAGGAAAGTCTATTATCTTTCATCTCTAAATATTGAGTTATAAAAAATGAAATTAATAAATTTTCTACACAATTATTTAATAATTCAAATATCATAATTATATATCCTTACTCATAAGATAATTGTTTAAAGTATATTTCAAATTATCTTTATATTTTTTCCCAATTTTAATTTTATATGAATTATCCAAAATTAGATAATTACCTTTTTCTTGAATGACATGTGCAACATTTATACATTGATTTCTACTTGCTTGAATGATATTCGGAGAGTTTAATAAATTCATTAATTTTTTTAAAGGTGTATATAAATGATATTGTTTAGAATTTGTAAAAATCGTAGTTAAATGATCATTTGTTTCAAAAAAAATTATATCTTCGATATATAATTTTATTTGTTCAGATTCATATTTAAAAGAGAAAAAAGGTTTATCAATAAAATAATCTTTTAATAAAATAAAAGCAGTAGCTAAATCATTGTCCAATTCACTTTTTCTTATAAAATAAAATGGTTGTACTGTAATTGCATTGTATATTAAATCATTTCTTGCGGTAGTAAAAATAATGATTGCAGAAGCATTTAATCTTTTTATATTGGTTGCAACAGCGATTCCATTTTCATTAATTAAATCAATATCTAAAAAATATATAGAATAAGTTTTGTTTTGAAGAATGGACGTATTAGTTGAAATATCAATAGTGACATCATTAAAAATTTTTTTTGCAAAGTGTTGAATTTTATTTTTAAATGTATTTAAAAATAAAATATCGTCATCAAGTATAATAATATTCATCCTTATATCTCCTTTATTTCTTTTTATTATACATATTAAAAGTTTGTTTGTAAATTAATAGAAAGTGCTGTAAAAACTAAAAAAGTGAATAATCACTTTTTTAGTTTATTAGGTACTTCAGCTTGATATGATCCTAGTTGTGATGGTGTTGCAGCAGCAAATTGTGCAATTACTAAAATAAACAAACTTAAGTATTTTAATATTTTTTTCATATTCTTCCTCCCTGTAATAAAAATTGTAACACACAATACTAATATTACTTATTTTTCTATCGTAATGTGATTTTAATATTCGTTAATTGATCGAAAAGGAGTATATAATTCTCGTGTGAGCGCCAAACTCTCACTAAAATAGGTAACTTAACTATGAGGTGAGAGATAATGTCATTAGGAAGTAGACTAAAAGAAGCGCGTTTAAAATTAGGGTTTTCTCAAGAATATGTTGCAGGAAGAGTGAATTTGCACAGAACAACAATAGGTAAGTATGAAAATGATGCAAGTATGCCATCATTAGATGTGCTAATAAAATTAATTGAAATATATTGTGAAGATGCAAATTATATTTTATATGGTAAAACAAGAAAGATAATCAATATTTCTGATGTTCCAGAATATGCAATAGAGAAAATATATTTTTTAATTGCAAAAAGTAAGCAATGTGATTGAAGGATTATTCATAATAAATATAAATAGTGAATAAATTTTAAATCTTAATCTTTTGTTTTCTAGACATGAAAAAAATTATTTAATGGTAATATTTTATATAAAATAATAACAAAATTGATTATGAAATATAATTAATAAAAACATGAGGTATATTTTGGTGCTTCATGTTTTTTTGTTTATAGTATATATTTCTACAAAATATAATTATTAATTTGTCAATAAAAATTCAGATGCAAATTATAAATAATAGAAACAAATTTTAAAATTAACTATAAATATTTTTTCAAATAGTAAAAATGCAAAATTTCACATTATAAACATATATGATGATTGATTTAAATTTAATTATTTTAAATCATTTTTAAAATTAACTTTATATAAGTGAATTTATTCTATATTTTAAATAATAATAATTTTTTACGTAATAAAGTATGCATTTTATGTCAAAAAATAACAAATTTAAAATAAACAGTGCATATTAGATTATAGAACGAAAAAGGAAAGGGAGAAAAATATGTTAAGTGATAAAAACAAAATAAAAGAAGTAATTGGTCGTAAGGTGTATAATTCACAAGGATTTGCGACTATTGAAGTGGAGATTACATTGGAAAATGGATTAAAAGCATGGGCTTCAGCACCCAGAGGATCTACAAAGGGTAATTTTGAGACGACTTATGTTGAAAGTTATATTAATGGAATAGAAAGAACACCTAATATAGATACTGCTATTGCTAATATTAATAATATCGTTGCTCCAGCATTAAAAGGGAAATGCTTTAAAAGTATTGAGGAGTTTGACAAAGTATTAGTGTCATTAGACAAAACAGATAGAAAAAAAATTATAGGAGGTAACTGTACTTTAGCAGCGTCATATGCAATGTTGAAACTACTATCTCTTATTGAAAAAAAACCAATTTACAAACTTTTTAATAATATTTCTGATTCAGAAGTATTACCAATTTTTAATATGATTGATGGATCTAAACACCCAAAAAGTTGTTTAAACGGTGTGGAAATTTTATTAATTCCTAAAAAAGATAAATGGCATAATAATATCACAAAGCTTTTTGATGCAGTATCCTTAATTAATAGTACTTTAAAAGAATTATTAATTGAAGAAAATTATATAGTTGAAGTGAGTAATCAAGGTGCGTTGAGCATATTAGAAGATAATATGGAAAAATGTTTAGAATATTTAAAATTAGCATTAGAAAAAGAAGGATATTCTTTGGGGTTAGAATTTTCATTTGGATTAGATTTGGCGGTATCTGATTATTTTGATGAACAATCAAAAATTTATAATATTCCATGGGCCCCAAAATTTAAACATAGTACTGATTTAATAAGGTTATATAAAAGTTGGATAAATAAATATCACATTGATTATATTGAAGATGCTTTTGCGGATACAGATTATGAAGGATGGGAAAGTTTCGTAAATATCTTTAATAATATGGTAATGATATCAGGAGATGATTTATTTGCCACAAATATTAATAGACTGAATTCGTTTTATAAAATTGCTAATATGGCAGTTGTAAAACCAAACCAAATTGGAACCATTTCTGAAACTATTGATTTTATTAGAAAAGCAAAAGACTTGGGAATAAAAATGCTTATATCTCAAAGAACAGGAGAAACAGATGATGTTATAATTACACATTTGGCATATGCTTTTGATTTAATGTATCTAAAAGCAGGAGGAATACAGAGAATGGAAAGAGTAGCTAAGTTTAATGAATTAATTAGGATTAAAGAATGGGAGAATAATAATGAGTAATAATATAATAATTAATGGTATTTTAAAACAAAATGATGGGGTAGGAATTACTATTTATTCGCCATCTGTTCGATATGGAATGATATTATTTGAAGCAATGAAACTAAATTATTTAGGAGATGAAAATTATTCAATTTTGAATTTAAAAGCTCATTTAGAGAGATTTAATTATAGTTGTAAAATTATGAATTTTAATAATCCGTATTCAAATAATGACATAGAAAAAATGATTAATAAACTTGTATCAGCCAATAATCCAAAAAAAACAATGGGAGTAAGAATTTTTGCATATTATGATCATGAATGCAATTTTTTAACAGAGGATCCTATTACGATTGCTGTTTATCTTTTGGATATTTTTGATATAAAATCATTCAAAAAATGTAAGTTATTAATATCAGATTATAATAAATCTATAAATGGCATGATGCCATATGGGGTAAAAACGAGTGCGCATTATGCTTATTCAAGGGTATGTGTATTAAAGGCAAAAAGATGCGGGTTTGATGATGTTGTTTATTTAAATGATAATAATTATATAACTGAGTCATCTAGATCCTCATTAATGATTATAAAAAATAATACTGTATATTTTCCGTTGATTAGTGACGGTGTTTTGTCTGGGATTACAAGAAAAACAATTATAGATTTATGTAGAATCAAGAAAATTGAGTGTATTGAGAAATCATTAACAAGGGAAGATCTTTATAAAGCAGATGAAATTTATCTTTTGGGTACTTCATATGGCATTGTTACAGTGACTAATATTGATGGATTTAATGTTCCAGAAGTTTCTAATTCTTTGGGGAAAAAAATTAGAACCGAATATGAGAATATTCTAACGAATAAATCTAAAATTGGAAAGCAATGGCTAACTTATATTATAGCAGGAGATTAATTATGGAAACAAACATTGAAGAATGGTATGAGGACTGTAAAACAGTAAGAAAATACATAGTAACAATGATTTTAAATAGTCATTCAGGGCATCCAGGTGGTTCGCTTTCATGTGTAGAAATCTTGGTTTATTTATACAAAAATATAATGGACGTTAATAAAGATGTTTTTATTTTGTCAAAAGGTCATACTGCTCCTGCTTTATATGCTACTTTAGCTACTGAGAAAATAATTGATTCTAATATTTTATATGAATTTAGAATTAATGGCGGTAGATTAAAAGGACATCCTTCACGTTTACAAACCAAAGAAATTGAAATAGGTTTAGGATCATTGGGTATGGGGTTGTCTATTGCAGTTGGTGAATCTTTAGCTTTAAGAGGAAAAAATAAAGTATTTGTTTTAACAGGTGATGGTGAACTGAATGAAGGAAGTAATTGGGAAGCAATTATGAGTGCTGCTCATTATAATTTAAAAAATTTAGTTTTAATTATTGATATAAATAAACTACAGCTAGATGGACCAACTAATAAGGTATTAAAGAATGAAAATCTCTATAATAAATTTACATCGTTTGGGTGGAAAACAATAGAAATTGATGGACATGACTTTTATCAAATAGAGAATGCTTTTAAACTAACAGTAAATCAAAATAAACCAATATGTATTTTGGCTCACACAATTAAAGGAAAGGGAATTTCATTTATGGAAAATAATGTCGATTGGCATTCTGTAAGAATTGTAAATGACTATGAAAAATATAAAAGAATAGCATTAAATGAGCTAGAGGAGGTATAAGTTTATGAGAGACAGCTTTGTAAATGAAATTATTAAAAAAAAAAATTATATAAAGAAATAGTAGTTTTGGATGCAGATTGTTCAACTTCTACAAAAAGTAAAATATTTCAGCATCATTTTCCTGATGATTTTATTAATGTTGGAATTGCTGAACAAAATATGATTGGAATAGCTGCTGGTTTGTCATTAAGAGGAAAAATACCAATTGTAAATGGGTTTAGTAAAATGCTTATAATGAGAGCGTTTGAACAGTTAAATGACTTATGTGGTTTACAAAAAGTTAAAATTATACTTGTAGGACATTATTCGGGAGTATCTGCTGCTTTAGAAGGTGCAACACATCACTCAATCAGTGATGTTTCATTGTTAAAAAACATAAATGGGATAAGTATATTAACTCCGGGGAATATAGTCGATTTAAAGCAATGTATTGAATACGCATTAATAACTAATGAGTCATCATACATTCGTTTATCTAAAAACAAGATGCCGTTAATACACTTGGAAACAATAAAAAAAAATTATGGTTTTAATTATGAAAGTATCATATTAAATGAATTAAAAAATAAAGTAATACTAATTAGTGTAGGCTTTTGCTATATGCAATCAATAAAAGTAAGTGAATGGTTAAAAAATAATAATATCAATCATATTATAGTATCAATATGGAATTATCAAATTATTGATTATCACGAATTATGTAAATTAATAGAAAAAGATAATTTGGTTATTATAATTGATGAACACAAAAAATATGGATCGATTGGAAATGATATTGAAACTAATTTAAAAGAAAAAAATATTAATAATATTAAATTATTATGTATAGATAACGAGGTTATTACGGATACTGGCGACTATGAATACTTAATAGAAAAGTACAAAATAGATTCAAATGCAATAAAAAAAATAATAATAGAGGAGATAACAAATGAAAAAAAGTAGTTTATTAGGTAGAACAAAACATGATAATTTACCAATGTTTGTAAGAGCAGATAATATTTACCTATATACAGAAGATGGAAAAAAAATTATTGATGGTTGTTCAAACTCTATGAATGTAAATTTAGGCTATGGAAGAGATGATTTGGCAGAAGTAATTGAAAGACAAGCTAGGTTATTACCTTTTATGCATAACAAAAAGGGTAATACGAAAGTACAAAATCAACTATCTAATAAATTAACAAGTATGCTTTTGCCAAAAAAATTTAGATGTTATTTTTGTAGTAATGGAAGTGATACCATAGAAACGGCGATGAGAATTGCTTTTACATATAATAAATCGCAGAATTTATATAAAAATGATAATTTTATTTCATTCAAAGGTAGCTATCATGGTAGTTCATTGGCAGCTTTATCTATTACAGGATGTGATAAAGTAACTGAAAAATATCAGGGATATATAAAAAAGTACACCAATTTGAATTTCCCAAATTGTAGTAAATGTATTAATAAGAATGCCTGTTCATATAGTTGTATTGATAAAAATATGATAAAAAATTCGATAGCAATCATTGCTGATGGGATGATAACAAACTCATATGGATGTAGAATGCTACCTAAAAATTATTTAAATTATTTAGCAAAGTTATGTAGAAAATATAATACTATTTTAATTATGGATGAAATAGCAACTTCTATTGGGAGAACAGGGAAAAATTTTAGCTTTGAGTATTTTGATTTTATACCAGATATTATTTGTATTTCAAAAGGATTAGGAGTTGGATATGCAAATTTAGGAGCTGTTTTAGTTTCTGAAAACATTACTAATAAATTAAATGATTATAATTTGTTGGGTCATACATATAACGGTAATCCAATTTCTTGCGCAGTTGGATTAAAAGCATTAGAAATAATAAAAAATGAGAGAATATTAGAAAATGTAAAGTCAATGGAAATAGAATTAAAAACAGGGTTAAGTAAATTAACAAAATTTGATGTTGTTGAAAAAGTGAGAGGAAAGGGGTTAATGTTTTCAGTATCATTTGATCAAAGTAAAATAAATGATGATTTTTTAAATCAATTAATAAATGAATGTTTTACAAACGGATTACTTGTATTAGGTGCGAATCTTAAATATACAACACATATTACAATTGCGCCACCACTTATTATTACAAAAAATCAAATAAATGAAATATGTCAAATTATTTATAAATCTATTGAAAATTTATTAAAAGAAAGGAAATATAATAATGATTAATCCAAAAATACTTAATTTATCTAAAAATGTTTACAATGAAAAAAAAGAAAATATAAATAAAGTTTTAAATGTGATTGAGAGTGATGATGGTTTGGAAAATTCATATAAAATGTCCTTTATTATATTCACTTATGAGGCATTTAAATTAAATTTAATTGATTGGATGCTTAACGAAATTGAAAAGATTAACGGTAAAATAATTGATTATATTTATTACCCTAAAATTGACGAATATAAAATTATAGAGCACTATAAATATCATAATCCAAGAGATGAGAAAGATATTTATGGATATAATACATGCATGCCTTCAGTAGGATGGCCAATAGTACGAAAAAGATTTTCAAAACCATTAATTGCATGTGTTGTTATAGGAAATGATGAAAACTTTAATGAGAAAATGTTAAATTTAAAAGGTCCAACTATTCCTGAAAAATGCTCATATAACCAATTAAGAAGTAAGGCCATTAATAAGGCATATACTGCAGTACATTCATCTGATGATATTTATTCAGCATTAAGAGAGGCTATTCTTTTCTTTGGAAAAGAAAAAATCAAAAAAATATTAAACAACAGTTCTTTTCCGTGCTGGCAAATAAATCATAAAATGTTAAGAATGTATGGTAATAGTATTAGCTATAATGCTCTTTCAAAAAAAGATATAATACGAAAAATAGAGATGTTAGTAAATTGGCATTTTTTAAATCACAATAGAGATTACTTGCATATATTGAATTTGGATGAAATAAATAATTTCTCTTTATTACAATCAAAAAATGTAAAAACTATTTCAAGTGATTTGTTTACTAAGAATTTAATTTCAATATATAATTTTTTGATAGGTTTAAGAAAAATAACAGATTGTGAAGACATCAGTAATAGTATTAGTTTTTTTAAATCGATTGGAATATTTGACAATGAATGGGAAGAAGCTATTACAGAATCAGAATTATTAATGAATTTTTTAAATAATATGGATAATTAAGGGAGAATATATAGTATATGGATATTAAATTAAGTATTGAAATGAAATTGCTTTCACAATTTCTTAATGCAAAATATTTAGATTATAAAATAATTGATAATAATCAATTACTTTGCAATGAATTAGTATTTAAATATAAAAAAGATTTCTTTAATAATATAAAAATAATTGATTGTGATGATAATTATAGATTAAATAAAATTTTACAAGAAACAGAGATATTTCAATTTTATGATAAATTACTTAGTTTAATTTATGGCACAATTAATGGCTATTATACGTATCAATATGGTTTTAGAAAGATGTTGAAAAGTAGAAATGTAATTAAAATTGAAGATCTTATGATGAAAGATATTGATGAGTTTAATAACTTATGTAATAAAATAATAACTAGAACTTCAGAAACAGAAATGTATCCTTTTATGTACTATACTGAATTACCTGAAAAATATAATGTAGCAAGTAATTATACAATTAAAGTTCCTTTTGTTCACTTTAACGATAATGATATTTCTAATAAAAAGATTTATAAAGATTTTAATTTAGGGTTTCCAATTCATCCTTTAAATTTTAATAATATACAAGAAAAAAAATATAGAGTTGATTTTATAGAATGTTTTGTTTCTGCATCAAATAGAACTTTTACAAATAAAAATATTCCATTTTATTTTAAAGTAGATGTTCCTTGTAGAATTTCTGGCTCTGTAAGAAATCTAACTAGAAGTGAAAGTAGGATGAAGGCGTCAAAAATAGCAAAAAATAACATTGAAGAATTCAATAATAAAAAAGAATATAAATTATTTTTATTAGAGGACATAGGGTTTATTGAAAAAAATAACATGTCGTTTGTGGTAAGACATAAAGAAAAGGATAAAAAATTAATTCCATTTCATGCATTATTATCAAATGATTATTTTATTGAGAAAAATATTTTAGATTGGTTTATTGAGAATGGTGTGAATAATAATAGTAATGTATTGGAATATTCATTAGAAACGATTATATTTCCCATTTTAGACATTTTTGATTATTTTGTAGGAGTATCTAAGAATTATAATAAATTTGTTCAGCCATATAATTTTCATAAACAAAATTTAGGAATTGTATTAAATAATAAAAATAAAATTGAAGGATTTTATGCGCAGGATTTTGACATGGACTTGGATCTAACACCAGAAAATGTATGTTTAGAATTTGATACGATGTTAACGGGACAAATTATATATCCAATAATAGAACAACTACAAAAATATTATGGAGTGGATTCAAAAGAAGTCATAAAATTAATTAGAGGGTACATATTTATTAAATGTAAAAACATTACACAATATTTATATGATAAAAATGTTCAAAATAAAAGTTATCACATTAATTTTTTAAATAAAGATTTATTTAAAAATATATTTGCTAGTTATTGGCTCGGCGGCCCTAATCCTTTAAGAAATCTTAGCAATAAAGGAGAAAAACTAAAATGAAAAGAAATAAATTAGATGAATTATTAAATAATAAAAGAAAATTAAGAGCAATAGAATGTAATAGTGGTTTATCGGCATTAATTATTGAAAAAACAAAAATAAAAAAAAATCAAGAAGAAAAAGAATATGACGCATTATGGATTAGCTCATTATGTGATTCTTTATTAAGAGGAAAACCTGATATAGAGGTAGTTGAATTAAAAGATAGAATTAATTCTCTAGAATGGATTATAGAGGTGAGCAATAAACCATTGATTGTTGATTTGGATAGCGGTGGTTCAATTGAGCATTGGAAATATTCATTAAGAACGTTGTATAAACTAGGAATTTCAGCAGTTGTTATTGAGGATAAAACAGGAAAAAAAGTTAATTCTTTATTTCAAAATGGAAAACTACAAGAACAAGATACTATTAGTAATTTTTGTGAAAAAATACAATTAGGGAAAAGAATTACTAAAAATGAAATGTGGATTATAGCACGAATAGAAAGCTTGGTTTTAGGAAAGGAACCAGAAGAAGCATTATATCGAGCAACTAAATATATAGAAGCTGGAGCTGATGCAATTTTAATACATCATAATAAAAAAGATATTTCAAGATTAAAAAAATTTTGCGAGAGTTATTTGAAAATAAAAAATAGAGTGCCATTAATATTTATACCAACAACATACTCATATATGTATGAAAATGAATTATATGATATGGGAGCAGATATTATAATATATGCAAACCAATTAACAAGAAGTAGTATAGCAGCAATGGAAGTAACGGCTAGTAAAATACTAGATAATGGTCGAGCATGGGAAGCATCAAAAAATTGTATTTCAATAAATGATGTCATAAGTTATGTGGAGGAAATTGAAAGTGATTACAGCAGAGAAAATGTGTGATTTGTTTTATAAAAATGATATAACAACATTTGTAGGAGTTCCAGATTCAACAACAAAGGAGTTAAGTGCATATTTAGAGCATACACCAAATAAATTTAATTATTTGATTAGTGCAAATGAAGGAAATGCTGTAGCTATTGGTGCAGGTATTGCATTGGGAAATGGAGAATTACCTTGTGTTTTTTTGCAAAATTCTGGTATTGGAAATATTATAAATCCAGTAGTATCATTAACTGATGAAAATGTTTATGATATTCCGCTGATATATATTATAGGATGGAGAGGTAACGCTGAAGAAAATGATGCACCACAGCACGTGAAGCAAGGAAAAATAACAATAAATCTACTAGAAGTGTTGGATATTAAGCCATTTGAATTAAAAAAAACTGACTCACAAAAAGCAATAGCAAATACTGTTGATAGTGCAATAAAATATGTGAAGAATGAGAAGAAAAGTGCCGCATTATTAATTAGAAAAGGATTATTTGAAAGAACAAATGTCAAAAATATAAATGTAAATAATTATCAATTAAGTAGAAATGACGCACTTAAAATGATTTGTGATTCTATTGATAGTAACTCTGTAGTTGTAACTGGTACAGGGATGATATCACGAGAATGGTATAATATATTTTCAAGTTATGATCATAATAATTGTCTTATGAATGTTGGAGCAATGGGACACACATCATCTTTAACATTAGGATTAAGGCTGTCGAAGTATCAAATGCCAATATATTGTATAGAAGGTGACGGCTCTCTTTTAATGCATTTAGGGTGTTTGCCTTATATTACAAAATATAATAAAAAAAAATTTGTTCACATAATTTTAAATAATGGAGTTCATGACACAGTAGGTGGTCAAAAAACAGCTGCATTTGACATTGAATTATGTAAAATGGCAGATGCTTTTAATTATGATTATATATATTGCGTAACAAAAAGTAATGAGTTGAGTAATATTTTAAATGAAATAAAAAAATTAGATGGAAATATATTTCTAGAAATTAGGATTAATAATAAAAAACAGATAGGTATTAATAGACCAAATTATAATTTTTCTTATAAAAGCAAAGCAATCAGTAAGTATATGAATCAGGAGGTATAAAACATGAATATTGTAGTTTTAGCAGGTGGCATTAGCAATGAGAGAGAGGTATCTATTTGTTCAGGAATTGAAATTTGGAAGGCAGTCAATGATTTAGGGCATAATGCTATTTTGATAAATGTATCTAGTGATATAAATTCTAATATCGATTTTACCAAAAAAGGTAATTTTATAAAAAATTCAATTTCGAAAGATGTTTTTTTAGGGAAAGGTGTATTAGATATTTGTGCTAAGTCGGATATGGTTTTTTTAGCATTACATGGTGGTGATGGTGAAAATGGGAAAATTCAAGCGACTTTTGATTTATTAGGTATAAGGTATACGGGTTGTGGATATTTAACAAATGCAATTACGATGAATAAATTTTTTGCCAAACTTTTATTAAATCAAAATAATATTTTAGTTCCTAAAGGAATCAGGGTATCAAAATTTGATGAAATTAATTTAAAAGAAATATCAAAACAGATAGGATTTCCATGTATTTTGAAGCCTCTAGAGGGAGGATCTAGTATTGATGTTTTCTTTATCAAAAATCAAAAGGAACTAGATGATATTTTAAAGAAATTATTGACTAAATATGATGATATTTTAATTGAGCAATATATATATGGAAGAGAAATATCAGTTGGAATAATTGATGAAAAAGTCTTACCTATTATTGAAATAATTAATAATGATAATGTATTTGATTACAAAAGTAAATATATTTCAAGTAATACAAAGGAAATCTGTCCTGCAAAATTAACAAAAGAATTAGAAAAGAAAATTATTAAAACATCAGTAAAAATAAAAAAATGCTTAAATCTAAATGTTTATAGTCGAATAGATTATATATTTGATACTGATAATAATCTATATTGTTTAGAAGTTAATTCTTTGCCTGGTATGACTAAAAGTAGTTTATTACCGAAAATGGCGAAAACTGACAATATAGGTTATAAGGATTTATGTAATTTTATATTAGATAAATCTTTAGATAAGTACATATAAAATAATTGGAGGAGTAAAATGAAACTAACTTTTTTAGGCACTTCTGCTGCAGAAGGTGTTCCATCATTATATTGTGATTGTGAAACATGCGAGAAAACACGTATATTAAAAGGAAAAAATATTAGGAAACGATCATCGCTATTGGTAAATGATGATTTAATTATTGATATGGGTCCTGACCTATATGCTGCTTGCTCTAAAAATAATATAGCTTTAAATAAAGTAGAGTATGCATTGATTACACATTGTCATTTTGATCATTTTTATCCAGAAAATATTGAAGTGAGATATAGGAGATACCAACTAAAACATTTTCCAACATTAAATATTTTGGCAAATTCTTCTGTGTTTTTTAAACTGACACAAATGGGATATAAAGATGAAGAACTTTATATTAATCGTATTTCAGCAAAATTATATAAAAATTATTATTTTAATAACTATGTGGTAGTTCCTATTCCTGCAAATCATGCACATGAGTATGGAATGGCATTAAATTATATAATTAAACATAATAATAAAGAAATATTATATGCAACTGATAGTGGAATATATAAAGATAAATGGATTAAAAAAATAAAAGATTATAGATTTGATTGTGTTATTTTTGATGGTACAAATATCTTTTCAGAAACTAGTACAAATCATTTAAATATAGAAGGAATTAGGGTGATGAAGAAAAAACTATTAAATTATGGGATAATAAGTGGTCATACTAAAATAATTTGTACACATTTTTCTCACTTTGGTTTGCCATTGCATGACGATTTAGTGGAAAAATTACAATTTGACAATATTATAGCAGCTTATGATGGAATGGTGGTGAATATATGAAAAATGTGATAAAAAATACTATTTATAAAATTGGAAAAATCTATATAGGTAATGATATAAGTGAACTAAATACTTATCTGAAAAATATAGAGAATGATTTATTAAAATTGAACAAAAATTGGAAAATAGATGATTTTTCCAATAAGGTAGTAGAGGAATTAGAAAAAAATAGAGTATTAGAAATAGCGATTTATAATCTTAAAAAAAGCAATAATAATATTATTTGTAAAAAAATATTAGAAAGTGCAGAAAATTTATTAAGAAGAAATAGCAATACTAATGTTAATTGGCAGGTAGATATATTAGATGATACTTCAAAAAAAGTTGATATCATGTTGATTAAAGGAATGGCAATATCACAATATTATCCTGCTAATTATCATAGAAATCAAAGTGATATTGATATTTTGGTTAAAAATTTTAAAGACTTATCATTTGTGTTAAATTCATTAGAAAATAAATACACATATAAAAAAATGAAATTACATTTTCTCTTTAATGATAAATTAACTGCAACAATAGATTTAATTCCTAAACAATCTAATATGCCATTTATTGATATACATTTAACACCATATTATATGTGGGGTGCGGTTTCATATTTTGAAAATGTATGGGAGTATGCGGGTAAGAAGAATAATTTTTTTGTTCCTAAAACAGAAGATATTATTCTTATGCTTTGTTCACATTTATCTAATCAATGGATGTATAGAATGAGAGATATAAACGATTTATATTGTATTTTGAAAAAAAATAATTTTAAAATTGAATGGGATACTCTTTTTTTTAGATCAAAAGAATTGGGCATTTATTCGCTAATGAGAATACTATTTACTCAATTAATTGATGTTTATGGTATTGTATTTGAAGAAAAAGTGAGAAATCAATTTAACTTAGATAAAGATTTGTATTTTAGAGAATTACTCTTTAGAAAATATAATTTAGGAAACGAAAGTGCAAAGGGATCTATATTACTTGAAATGAATTTTTTATTCGAAAATTACAAGAAAATTTTTAAATTGAGAACGCTTGTTTTCCATATTTTAAAAAATACATTTTTTATGATTATTACACATAATAGGGCATTTTATACAGGCAAATTCTTAAAGAAAATAAAAGATAATGAAGTTCTTGTATTAAAGAAGATAAATGAGGTTCCTTCAATTACATCAATGCAAGCATTGTCTAATGATATTTATATATGTAATAAAGGTACAAAACATGAAGTTTTTAAAATAAATTTAGATTTTTGGAAACAAATTTCATATCATGAGGAATAAAAGGAAGGAGTATATATTTTATGGCAGATATGTTAATAAATTTATATGAGGTGGATTATAACCAATTAAAAGAATTGGACAATAGAATTAAAATAAAAAAAGTTTTAGCTCCAGACAGAAGAAAAGTAATTAAATTTGTAAAACAAAATTTTAATGAAAATTTTGTTGATGAATGTATTGCGTCATTGTCAAATAATCCAATAACTTGTTATATTGCGGTAAAAGATTTTAATATTGTGGGGTTTATCAGTTATGAAGCAACAGCAAAAAATTTTGTAGGACCAATGGGAATAATGGAAAGTGAAAGAAATAAAGGTATTGGTAAAGCACTAATGCTTAAATGTTTATTATCCATGAAAGAAATGGGATATGCATATGCTATTATTGGTTCATCATCTGAAAAAAATATAAAATTTCATCAAAAAGTATCAAATGCACAAGTTATCTCTTCTGATACTTTAGGCATATATACTAGAATGGTAAATATTGATTAATACATATATAATAAAAATAGATTAATGAATTTTATAATATTAGCTTTATAATAAATATTATTTGACTGGATGAAACAATTCTTGAAAGCTAAATTTTAAAAATTATAAGTTCAGGTATTGTTAATTAAATATTAATTTATGAGAGTGATTTTAGATTTATATGTCTAAAATCACTTTTTTTATATGTTTTGAATTGATTACTTTAATTCCAAGTTTAATTAAATTAATAATTTTTACAATTTGTGGCGTTACTTTCATTCTTCTTTCCTCCGTTAATCGAAGGAGGAAAAGAAAAAATGCAAACAATTATTGTAAATTTAAAATCATTATACCCAGAACATTATAAGGAGGATATGCCTATTGAAATTACGACAGAGATATTTGAAATCATTGACAGTTATGAACATATGGAATCGGCATATGACAGAAAATTAAGATATCATAAAGTATACTATTCCCTAGAAAGAAGTCCGTATGTTGAAATACATAGAGAGAATTTTAATAGAAAAGATACAGCATATTTAGATAATATGATTCATGATGATCTTTTAAAATTAATTATAGAAGGAATTCAAAATTTATCTATAATACAACGTAAAAGAATATATAAAAGATATGTAGAAGGAAAATCTTTACAGGTAATAGCAAAAGAGGAAAATTGTACAAAACAATCAGTATTCAAGTCAATATCTAAAGCATTAGATAAACTAAGAATAATATTAGAAAAAAATGGATATGATGTAACAGATTAAAATCTATAGAGTAATTGTGATTATTAATAATACAATCATGATTACTCTTTTTTTATATGTTAATTATAGAAAATAAAAGAAGTTATTTTTTTGAGGTGACAAATGTTGCTTTTTTCTCCTTATAGATGAAAAGAAGATTTCTTTGAAATATAAGGAGACTTTTTTAGAGTACATTGAAAACAGAATAGTAATATCGGTAACGTTACTTATATTTAAGCCCAATCATGAATACGCCATGACCAATATGTATTGAGAGCGAATAATATTTGATGGTAATCATAGGTGCTGCTATGAGGTGATGATAATATAAGAATATAATGATACGCATAGTGTTCGCTTGAGTAATTAAATTTGCCGCACGCAAAACACTATTGAAGGTTAGAATCCTTTGAGAACATATAACGCCTTGAAGATTATGTGGGACTCGTGGAATTGCATAGCAAAGCAATCTGCTGATATTACAATTAACTAAAAGCAACTTTACTGTTGCTTTTAGTCATACATAAAAAAGAAGGTGATGAAGTTGATAGAAAACATAATAAGAGGAGAAATCTATATGGCTGATTTAGATCCATGTATAGGCAGTGAACAAGGTGGTATCAGACCTGTTGTGATTATTCAAAATAATACTGGCAATAGATTTAGTACAACTACTATTGTTGCACCGATTACAACAAAATTAGGCAAAGCATATTTACCAACACATTTGGTTATAAATAAAAGAACAGGAATTTATAAAAAATCTATGATACTACTTGAACAAATAAGAATCATTGATAAAAGTCGGCTGTTAGAAAAATTAAGTATTTTAGAAGATCAAGAAATCGATTTAATGGATAGGTCTTTACGGATAAGTATTGGTTTAAATTAATGTACGATTAATAAATTTGCACATTTGTATGTGAATAAACATCTTAATAAACTAAAGGAGAAGTCAGAAAGTGAATAGAATAAATGATTGGGATAAACAGATATTAACAGCACAGGATATTGCAAGAATTTTTAAATGCGGTAAGAATTTAGCTTATAAAATTATTGAAAGTGATGACATGAATGCTGTTAGGATTGGTTCGACAATACGAGTATCTATGAAATCTTTTAATGAATGGATTGATAATAAAGGTTTTCTTTTAAATAACGAAGAAACATTTGATAATCAAGTTTATACATTAGAAGAAATAAAAGATATCTTAAAAATTGGAAGAAATTCTTCTTATAATCTATTAAATGAAAATTACTTTAAGATCATTAAACTAGGAAAAATTGTAAGAATATCTAAAAAATCATTTGATAACTGGCTTAATAAATAGAATTAGGAGGAACAAGTGTGGAAATAACAAAAAGAAAGTACATTACTACGATTACTTATGACAAAATATGTAATGGTGTAAAAAATTCATGTAGAGAAAGCTTTTTTGATGAGAAATATGTCGATATTAGACTAGATGAAATCAATAATTGTGAATATGATAAAGAATATAAGATAGATAAAAATACATTATTTTTAGATTTTGTTGATATCTATTTAAAGAAAGTTTCTTTAAAGAAAGATACTTATAAAAAGTATGAATTTTATGTGAGTTTGACACGAAGATATATCATGGATTATTTTGAAGATATTTATATAAAGGATATAACACAAACATTTATTGAAAATTTAAGCACACAGGTAAATAACCAAGTTTCAAAGTTTGGCAATAAGGAAAAAGTAATCTCAAAAACATTAAAAAATGATATAAAGTTTTTCATAAATAAATTATTTAAATATGCTACAGATATGAATTTATATGATGTTAATCCTATGCAATATTATAAAGTACAAAATGATTCTAATCGTTATTTAGTTGAATGGGATTTTGATACTTTAAATACTATTTTTGAATTATGTAAAGGAACAAGATTACATATGTTCTTGCATTGTTTTTTTGGAACTGATTTAAAGATGAATGAAATTTTGGCTTTAAAATGGGATGACCTTTATATTGGTCATAAAAACATCAAAAAAAATAATTGTTATGCTGTAGTGAATAAAAAATTAAAAAGAAAGAAGATATCCTACATTAATGAACATAGAGAAAATATTATTAAGCAATTTGATCCGAAAATAAATGATGAGGGTAGTACTAGGCTTGTCATTTATAAAATTGAAAATAGTAAGAAAATCCATATTCCTATTAATGTAGCCAAAATGCTAATAAAATGGAAAAAAGTAGAAGGTAGAAAATATCAAATTTCCTATGAAGAATATGAAAATAATGACCTCGTTTTTTCACTGCTTAATGGTAAAGCGTGTGAAGATAGGATTATCAATAAAGAATTTGATAAATTAAAATATGAAAATAATTTACCGGATGTAAAGATGAGCAGGTTGGAATTCTTTTCTAAGGAAAGAATTATATATAAGGAAGAGGTAATGACTATTAGAGATTTTTATTACAGAACGTTATTTTATGATTATTCAGAATATTTTGAAATTGGATATATCAAAAGTGGATTATCGTATAATAACAATATAATACCTATAGGTACAAATTATCGAAGTGTGAATTTAAAAGATATAAACGTACCTAAGAAAAAGGAAATAGATTTATCAAAAATGATTTCATTAATAAAAAATAATTCAAGTTTATCAAATGAATTGACAAGTATACTCAAAGAGTAAAACTTGTCTTTTTTATAATCGCACGTTGGTTAAAACATAATGTTTTCCATAGAATATGGATATAGGAGGAGATAGTAATGGCATCAATTACAAATAGAAAAGGAAAATATTATGTTGTTTATTGGTTTGATTCATTTGATGGAAAAAGAAAACAAAAATGGGAGCAATGTGAAAACTATGAAGAGGCAATCTTTAAAAAGAAGAAGATAGAAGATGAAGTAAATAATCAAGTATTTCTTGCTCCAAGTAATCAAACAATCAGAGAATTTTTAGAAACATTTGTTGAATTATACGGTACAAAACATTGGGGATTTAATAATTATAAAGCTAATACAGGTTTATTGAATAACTATGTTTATCCACTTATAGGTGATAAAAAAATCCAATCATTTTCAACATTAAATGTCGATCAATATATTAATAAATTGACTAAAACTAAAAATGTGAATTATGGTGTAAGAAAAAATTCACCTCAATATGTATCGCCTAACACAATAAAATCAGTAGTAAAATTATTAAGATGTGCATGGCGACAAGCTCTTAGATGGGAAGTTGTAAAGAAAAATGTGTTCATTGATTGTAATTTACCTTATTGTGAATCTAAGGAAAGAGAAATATGGACAGCAACGGAAATACAGCATGCTTTAGAAATATGTGAAGATCAAATATTATATTTGTGCATAAACTTGTCTTTCTCTTGTTCACTGAGAATAGGTGAACTATTAGCACTTACTTGGGATAATGTGTTTATAGAAGATGAAGATTTTGAAAAAGACAATACCAGATTAATTATAGATAAACAATTTGTTAGAATTGATAAGGAAATGATAGGTGTTTTAACTAAGGATGAAATCTATAAACAATTTGATACACAATTAAAAAGAGAATGTAAAACAGTATTGGTTTTGAAATCACTTAAGATGAATGGTAAAGCAAGAACTGTGTGGATACCTCGAACAGTTGCTTATATGTTAAAAGAGTGGAAGAAAAAACAAAATGATATAAAAAAGAAATTTGGTAGTATCTATGATGATAACAATCTTGTTATTTGCTTTGAAGATGGAAAGCCGATAGAAAAAACAAACATTGAAAAAAGATTTAAAAAGTTTATAAAAGCGAATAATCTTCGAGAAGTTGTGTTTCACTCTTTGCGACATTCAAGTGCAACTTATAAACTTAAATTAAGCAAAGGTGATATCAAAGCAACACAAGGTGATACTGGTCATAAATCAGCTGATATGATAACTAAAAGATATGCACATATTATTGATGAAGATAGAAAAGTTAATGCTACAAAGTTTGAAGATGAATTCTACGCTTCTAAAGAAAATGAGGAAAAAGATGATGCATCAGAATTGTTGGATATACTAAAAAATAATGATGCATTAAGAGAACAATTGAAAAAAATGTTATCTTTATAAATGGACTACAGGTCCATTTTTTTCATTGAAATTTAGCTTATATTACTATAAATTTATTAAAAATAGTGGTTTTTCTAACAATGGCTGACAGAAATGAGTTCGAATCTAACCGAGGATGAATTAGAAAATATAGTAAAATCAAGGCTTTTGAAGAAATGTTTTAAACGAGAAAATTTGATGTTTTCTAACAGTTTTCTAACAAAGACATAAAAAAACAGCAAAAAATAGATAAAATTAGAAAAATTATAAGGGACCAAGAAATCTTCAAAAGTGTTGGTATATATAGACTTTAAGGGATTAGAGAAAAAAATGAAACTAAAAAAAATGGTGGTTATTAGCCTCCTAAGCGATAGATCGGGTGTTCGAATCACCTCGAGGACGCCAATATGATTAAAAAGTCTTGATTTTCTAAGACTTTTTTATTAATTGAAATTTGGCAATAGAAGTGAAAATAATAAATAAAAGTTGATAGAAAAAAATGTGTAATGTAGATGATTGTTTAAATAGTTCAATTAATTACAATAGATGAGGTTGAATATGATAATAGGTTTTTTATTTACTATAAGGGGTGCATTTAATATATTGAAGGGGTTAAACTATTTTATTTTCAAAGATAATTTTAAAATGATTCCTATGGAATTAACATCTGTATATAAATCACCTGTTAGTGTTCATGAAATTACGTATATATATTGTTATCAATCTATTCATCAAGAAACGAATGTAAAATATAAAACCAAAGGACATGATTATAAAAAAGTAGGAGATATTGACTTCTTTTATTATGATGAAAGATTACATATTGTTTATGAAGATGAAGAATATGTTACTTCTTATATGATTTTAGGAATATTTTTATTTTTATTTGGATTAAGAATAATTTTTTTGTACATATAAAAGAGGATATGATATTTTAAATTTAATGCAAAAAAAAGATTGTAGGACAGTATCTACAATCTTTTTTGTTTTATTATTAGAACAAAGCTCCTAATATTTGTATTTGTGTTCTGGTATCAGAACACAAGATGCTATTTGATGTTTTTTGTTCTATAATGAGAACATGAAATAATATGATATTTATCAATTGTATTTATATACAAAGATGATAAAATGAAGTCACAAGGGGGATTTGTATGGAAAAAGAATTGAACTGGGCAGTCATAGGAAC